>Ga0247814_10000025_pt1 | contig 178231 bp, 183 predicted proteins | sample UWRJL179409R1_FD_179947 | JGI IMG/M metagenome (GOLD analysis project Ga0247814, IMG submission 179947) | Plant litter microbial communities from Arlington Agricultural Research Station in Wisconsin, United States - UWRJ-L179-409R-1 | ecosystem: Environmental > Terrestrial > Plant litter >... | reverse complement strand
GTCTTGGTCTTGGTGAAGCTAAAGCTTTGGTTGATGGTGTTCCATCAACAATCAAAGAAAAAGCTCCAAAAGAAGAAGCTGAAGCTGCTAAAAAGCAACTTGAAGAAGCTGGCGCAACCGTCGAGCTTAGCTAATCATCATTCGGTCATTTTGAAAAAGTCTAGTCTACCGTCCTTTCGAGGACGGTATTTTAGTTGGCCGATTTAGTGGGGCTATTGTCGTAGGCAAAATATACAACAATTCTGCAGTCACTACTGTTGTTTATGTGGATAACATTCCAAAGAAAAAGCCCCCGCCCCTGACTGCTGGATTGCAGTAGGGGCGGGGGCAGAAACTCTCACTTCAGAAGTAGCTCGGCGTCATTGCGTCGACTACGACGATCCATACCAAATACGGTATAGATAAGCGCGGAGTATAGCGCAAGGAGAATGATACCCTTGACGATATACAGATCCAAGCTGTCTTCGTTGACATGCACAATGACATAAGCCGGAGTCAGTACTCCGGGGCCATCACTGGCATTGCGGCCACCACCAATAGGGGCATTACCCTGAGCGGCGGGGTCGTCCTGCGGGGAGTCCTTGGGTGACTCGGGGACGCAGGCTGGGTACACCTCGACGTATCCCTCGGGGCAATTCGGTATTGCTGCCGTCGCAGAAACCACGGGGGTTAGTGCGAACATGCCAAGAATCATCACGGACGCGATGACAAAACCTTTGATGATGCGAAGCATGGCGCTTCCTCTCTGATAGTGAAAGTGTGCAAAGCCGGAAATCTTGGTCACTGGGACCAAAATCCACGGTGACGCACAATCTCAAACGATTTGTTTCATTATTTTAGCATAAACACAATGAAATGTCAATATTCACTCCCTTCTGAAGCGGTAGGAATTGACATAATGCCGCCCTCTTGGTATAAGTGAGGTATACAAATTCAAAAACACACAGATAAAGGAATTGCGAGTACCCATGTCTGAACTACCAGAAAAACAAGTCAAGCGACTACACGCTTTGATTCAAGAAGCAGAAACCAACCTAGCGGCTGCTAAAGAGCTGCTGATTAGCATTATCGGTGAAGACGGCACCGTCATCACACCAAAACAAGGCGCAGTCGAAGAAATCGGCGGTAAAATCGTTGAAGGTATCTTTGATGGCCAAAAGATGGCCGGCCCCGACGGTAAAGAATACCCCGTCCCAGCCAACTACGCCAGCAAGTCAAAACTTGTTGAAGGCGACATCCTAAAACTCACCATCGCCGACGACGGCAGCTTTATCTACAAGCAAATTGGCCCAATCGAACGTATTCAAATTATCGGAACTCTCGTTCTACATGACGGTGCGTACTACGTCGAAGCAAATGGCCGCGAATACCGCATCCTGCTTGCCAGCGTCACATACTTCCGTATTTCAATCGGTGACCAAGTCACTATCATCGTCCCAGCCGAAAACCAAGAAGCTACCTGGGCTGCTGTCGAAGCCGCTCTGTAACACTACCTACATCCATCGAACCCTGTTGTGATAACGGTATTATTGACTTTTCTAAGCTAAAGTACTGTAATGTAATCAGTTTTTGTTCAGCAAAAGCTCGTCCCTACTAGTTGAAAGTTGAGAGACATGACATCGTTGACAACCGCTACGACTACTCACGATACCGCTGTTCAGATCACACGTTTCCGGCAACTACCGACCAGTCTACGCAACACCCTGTTTCGTCGAGGTGTCACAACGGTTGGCGTGCTAGCCTTGTGTACGGAAGCAGAGGTCAAGATGTGGCGGAAGATCGGTCCAGCGTCCTGCGAGGCACTAGAGAACATCCTCCTCGCGCACAAACTGTCGTACCGAAAGGCTCATGAGCCGATGCTCGACAAAGCTCGGCGACTGTACCCCGATACACGAAAGGTCCCTGTGGGCGCCTTGGTTCAGCTACCCACGCTTGACCAGTCGTCTCGACAGAACATCGTCAGCAGCGACTATGCACGCCACACCCTAGGTAACTTCGCGCACCTCAGCGAAGGTCAACTTGCCCAGCTCATCGGGCGAAATCGTGGCTACCAAGGAGTGCGCACGCAAACGATCATCAACGATCAGGTCACGGAAATTACAACCTTCCTGACAGCACTTGGTCTTCGACTAGCCAATTAGTACGGATGGCCGACCTTCGCAGCACCACGCGGAGGTCGGCATTGTCCCCGAAAACAGATGCGAGGCATGTGTCATCAGGGACTCTATTTACTAAAGAAGGCACGAGCAGTATAGTTATCTCATCACGAGGGTGAAAACAAACAGGGTGGCAAAAAGGGGATACGAAGTATATGGCAAAACTTAGTTTTAAGTATGGCGCGATGAATAGCGGCAAAAGCGATACGCTTATTAAGACTGCCTACAATTACACCGAACGCGGCCTCGATATCGTCACAATGAAACCGAGCGTCGACACAAAGGGCGACCAAATGATTGTGGCGCGGGCCGGAGGTACACGGCACGTTGATATCCTGGCAACACCAGAAATGAACGTCCGCGAAGAAGTGCGCAGATTCATGGCCACCAAAGCCCTTGAAGAATTACACTGCGTGATCGTTGACGAGTCACAGTTTCTTCACGAGCAGCAGGTTGACCAGCTATACGAAGTTGCCAAGCTCGATGATATATCAGTAATTACCTTTGGGTTACGGGCTGACTTTCTGACAAAACTATTTCCTGGAAGCAAGCGCTTATTCGAAATTGCCGACAACTTAGAAAAGTTACCGACAATGTGTCGCTGCGGTAGTCAGGCCGAATTTAATTGCCGACAAGTCGATGGTGAGTTTGTTTTTGAGGGTGAACAAGTGGCAATAGACGGTGAACAAGCCGTCACGTATGATTCACTTTGTGGCACCTGCTACCTTACGGAAAAAGCAAAGAACGAAGCGGCCTAAAACACAACAAGCGACCTCACAAAAAAGGGTATACTAAGATAAGCAATAAGGGGAAACAAACAGTGTCACAAGCGTTATACCGTAAGTACCGAAGTAAGTCACTCGACGAAGTCGTTGGGCAAAACCATATCACCGACATTTTGCAGCGCGCTATTAAAACTGGCCGCATCTCGCACGCTTACCTGTTAACTGGTCCCCGTGGTGTTGGTAAAACATCAGTCGCGCGCATCCTGGCGCACGAAATTAACCAGCTACCCTACAGCGACGACTCAACCCACCTCGATATTATCGAAATTGACGCGGCTAGTAATAACGGCGTCGAAGACATCCGCGACCTACGCGAAAAAGTCCAAATCGCTCCCGTCTCGGCAGCTAAAAAAGTCTACATCATCGACGAAGTACATATGCTTTCAAAAGCCGCTTTCAATGCGCTCCTAAAAACCCTCGAGGAACCACCCGAGCACATCGTCTTTATCCTCGCGACCACTGACGTCGACAAACTGCCCGCAACGATCGTCAGCCGCACTCAGCGCTATGGTTTCCGTGCAATTAATGAAGCGGATACCTTGTCACATCTACGATTCATCGCGACCGAAGAGAAGATCACTATTGATGACGCCGCCCTAAAAATCATCGCTCAGCGCGGCGATGGCAGTTTTCGTGATAGCATCACCCTCCTTGACCAACTTGCCAGCCTAGCTGACGAAAAGGCGGGCATCACTGCCGACCTCGTCGAAACCACCCTTGGCTTGGCACCGGGCACAGTCGTTGCCGACCTGATTAAAGCCGTTGAAGCGCACGACGTGACGACGATCGCAACACTACTCGAACAAACGGTAGCCGACGGCATCGGCTCGGTCACATTAACCGAACAATTAACCCACGACCTGCGACACCGTATTATTGAAAAGCCGCAGCTTTTGCCGCTACTCAATAATTTGCTCGATGTTTCAAAAAGTAGCCAACCAGCCCTCAAGCTACTCGCCACCCTCGGCACCTTCGCACTTGAACCAAAACCAGCCCGCAGCGCCGCTCTCGCAACGCCAGTCCTTGAAGTCTCCGCCACCATCGCGGAGCTCACCAAACAAGCCACCCGCGTCAAACCCGCCATGCCAAAAACCGCACTCGTCGTCCCCGACGCAATCCCGACAGCAGTAGCTCCGCTTGCGAAGGCGAGCGCAACTGGTGCGGCCGTGGATGCCCTGCAACCTGAGTCTCGCCCGGTACTGAAACCGAGAGAGACCCAGCGTGAAGCAGTGTCTGCGGGTGCAGCGGTTGCGGTTGGCTCCGACGACGCGGCCCCCGAAGTTCGCGGCGAAACAAAACCCTTCGATTGGAAAGCATTAATCGAACATACCCGCAAAAACTACGTCGCCCTCTTTAGCGTCCTTAGCAAATGTACCTACGAGCTTGAAAACAATGAGCTTACCCTTTATACGAATTCTGCATTTTACAAGAAAAAGTTAGATGACCAAAAATATAACACCCACCTCTATGATTCACTCAAAGCCTTGGGTTGTTATGAACTGGTTGTGAACACCATTCCCACAGCCGCCCCGCCAAAAGATAGTCAAGCCGCCGCTGTAGCTGCTATTATGGGCGGAGGAGAAGAGGTCACGGTTCAATAGCAACCGTGCGTAACGTGAGAGTATGGCTACCAAAGACGTTCCCGCTGGGAAAATTCCACCACAAAACCTAGACGCCGAGATGAGTTTGCTCGGTGCTGTTTTGATTGACGAAGAAACGTTGGCTGATATCTCGGAACACGTCAAACCTCACGACTTCTATGACAAGCGCCACGGCCTTGTGTACGAGGCGATGATGCGCCTATACGAAAAGCACAAACCCGTCGACCTTTTGACACTCACCGAAGAACTCAAGAAAAAAAATGATATCGAAACAATCGGTGGATCAGCCTACCTGACAGAACTAACGAACTACGTCCCAACTGCCGCCCATGCAGAAGCCTACGCTGAACTTGTGTCACAAAAAGCGATTCGTCGTCGCCTCATCAAGGCCAGTGCTGAAATTTCCGAAATGGGATTCGACGAAGAAACATCAACCGATGAACTACTCGAGCAAGCCGAAGCGCAGCTATTTGCGGTAAGCGACGCATCACTCAAGCAAGACCTCGTCAGTATCGAAACAATTTTGACCGATAGCTTTGACCGCATGGAAGAACTGCACCGCAACAAAGGCGCGCTCCGTGGTGTTCGCACTGGTTACCGCGACCTAGATAACATGACTGCCGGTCTGCAGCGCAGTGACCTTATCATCCTCGCAGCCCGTCCTGCCATGGGTAAGACAACACTGGTGACGAACCTTGCGTATAACGTTGCGACCATCGCCAAACAGCCCGTCCTGTTCTTTAGCCTCGAGATGAGTAAAGAGCAGTTGGTCGACCGTATGTTGGCCGACGCCTCGGGAGTTGATGCTTGGAACATTCGAACAGGGAACCTGTCCGATGATGACTTTAGCAAACTATCTGACGCCATGGGCGAAATGGCCGAAGCGCCAATCTTTATCGACGACACACCTGGTGTCAGCGTGCTTGAAATGCGCACAAAAGCCCGCCGTGCCGCCCACGAACAGCCGCTAGGGCTGATCATCATTGACTACTTGCAGCTGATGCAGGGAAGTGGCAAAAGCGACGGCAACCGTGTCCAAGAGGTGAGTGAAATCTCACGTGGCCTCAAGCTGATCGCCCGTGAATTAAACGTACCGGTGATCGCCCTGAGTCAGCTATCACGTTCTGTTGAAACTCGTAGTCCACAAATTCCGCAGCTATCCGACCTGCGTGAATCAGGATCAATCGAGCAAGATGCCGACATCGTGATGTTTATCTACCGAGAGGCGTATTACAACCCAGAAACGGAACGTGAAAACATCACCGACCTGATTATCGCCAAACACCGTAACGGTCCAACCGGTAAAGTCGAACTTTACTTCCACCCTGAACGACTTCGCTTTATGTCTCTCGACCGCAAGCACGACAGTTAATGATATAATCAGACTAACGTATGGTTGCAAAAGATATTACAAAATTCCTGATCTACCGCTGGCGCTACATCCTTGGGTATAGCCTCGTCGGATTGCTGCTTGTTGGACTCCTTATTTTTGCCGGCCTCTATGTTCCTGGTGGTATCACCCCCGAGGAAATGCGTGCAGCCGTTCGTAGCGATAGCCTTAACTTCGCCAGTCCAGAAAGTCTTGTCATTGCCAACCTTCCGTACTATTTGTTGCAAGCCGGCATCTTTAGTCTTTTCGGCGTCTACGAATTCACCATCAAGCTACCTTCGCTGATTATCGCGCTGTTTTCAGCAGCTGGTTTGATACTGCTGCTGCGCCGCTGGTTCCGCCCAAACATCGCCGTATTAACCTCACTACTCGCCGTCACAACCGGCCAGTTTCTGTTCGTTGCTCAAAACGGTGCTCCCGGAATCATGTACGTCTTTTGGCCAATCGTCCTACTGCTCGTAGGAACACAGATCACCCGCGCCAAGAAGGGGCGACTGATATGGAAGCTACTTTTTGCCCTGTCCGCGGCGCTGAGCCTCTACACCCCACTTAGCATCTATCCACTAATAGCTATTAGCCTTGCCGTCATTCTACACCCACACCTGCGGGCGATTCTCCGTCGTTTGTCGCGTCCAAAAATGGCCCTGAGTGCCATTATCGCTGCCGTGGTCGTCACACCACTTGTCATGGCCGTGATCGCTAACCCACAGCTCGGACTGACGCTACTAGGCGTGCCAAACACCTGGCCACCCGACCTCGCTGCCAACGCGATGATACTACTGCGTCAGTACTTCCTGTTCTGGGAACCAAGCACCTCAACCCTAATGACACCAGTCTTTGGTTTTGGCTCGGTACTATTGATGACGCTCGGTGTCTACCGACTGATCTTGACGCGCGATACGACGCGTAGCTACCTTATTATTATTTGGATTTTATGTTTGATCCCAGTGCTTTTGATCAACCCTACCTTTACCAGTGTCACATTCGTACCGGCCGTATTGCTGCTCGCAGCCGGGCTGACCAGCTTGATTATGTACTGGTACCGATTGTTCCCTCTGAACCCGTACGCTCGCATTGCGGGATTGTTGCCACTGATTGTATTGGTGCTGACACTCGTCGGATCGGGCCTCGATCGTTATATTTACGGCTATCACTACGGCCCAACGACGGCAGTTAACTTCTCCAAAGACCTCAAGCTAATTCCGAAAGACACAAAGAATCTTGTCGTCTCGGAAAGTGAGGTCGCATTCTATTCAGTCGTTGCCAAACACCGTGATGGCCTTGTCGTTTCAACCAAGCCAAGTACTGATCAGTTCACAGCAACCCGTGCCGCCCGTGCCAACCTCAGTGGTTACCAGATCGATCGCATCATCACAACGACCTTCGCAAACGAGAGTGATCGGCTGTACGTCTATAAAAAGCTGGCCCAGTAACGTATAATTAAAAAGTAATTAAGAGACGGAGACTACCATGGCTTTTGACCAAATGAAAATGCTGAATAAACTACGCAAAGCGCAGAGTGACTTGAAAAAAGAAATTATCGAAGTTGAAGCAGGTGACGGTGCGGTTGTCGTACAGATCACCGGCGAACTAAAGATGAAGAAAATCACCATCGACCCAGCCCAAGTTGATGTTGATGACATCGCCGAACTTGAACACTGGATTGAAATTGCTGTACGCGACGGACTCGCTAAGGCCCAAGAAGTTGCCGCTGAAAAAATGAAGCCACTTATGGGTGGACTCGGCAACCTAGGACTCTAGGTTTTCTATGGCCCATTTGCTGCCAGCAGCGCTTGAAAAACTCATCGATGAACTCGGCCGATTGCCGGGCGTTGGTGCACGTACCGCCGAAAGGTACGCCTATTTCTTGTTGAAAGCTGACCAGCACATAAACATATCACTCTCGGCAGCGATTCACGACGTTCACGCGCTCGTGAAGACCTGCCCGGTGACATTCGCACTTATTGATGCGAGCGAAGAAGTGTCGCAGCTATACAGCGACCCAGACCGCGACAAGCAGCTGATTGCGGTAGTAGAAGAGCCACTCGATATCGTTGCACTTGAGCGAACTGGCCAATTCAAGGGTACCTACCACGTACTTGGTGGGGCTATTAGCCCGATTGACGGGATTGGGCCAGAGCAACTACATATTCCCGAACTTATCAAACGGCTCGTCAAGGACGATGTTAAAGAAATTATTATCGCCACCAACGCCAGCGTCGAAGGGGAGTCCACAGCGCTATTCTTGCAGCGTCTGGTACGTGACGCCGGTATTACTGTCGAAATGAGCCGTTTGGCTCGCGGCATCCCTGTTGGCGTTGACCTTGAATACGCCGATCAGATCACACTGACCCACGCCCTCGAAGGTCGCCGCGCACTGTAGCGCCATTGACTTTTTGTCTATTTTTTGATATAATATGTCTCAGTCTTTCCCTACAGAAAGTGAGACACCGTGCTCGAGTTCCTTTTCATCGGCGATACCGAAGTATGTCAAATCAAAACGAAAGTACCATCCGCCCTCAAGCGTACGGTACGCCAGCGCCACGCAACAGCTATCAAAAAGGCTTCGCGTTTGGTCGGAGTTCTGAGTGCATTACTACTGCTTATCACCCCAGCAGCGATCATCTACGCGCTCGTCTCGAACGACAAAGTCAACAGCGGCAGCCTCATCACTGCCAGCGTCGCGACTATCGCGTTTGGTCTCGCTTTAATTGGCAGCTTCTGGCTGCATAAAAAAGCGAAACACATCGAGAGGCAGCGAAGACGTATCACACATGGGTTCCAGCGTGAGTTCTACGTGTCCAGCATCCACCAGAGCTTCGTGCTGGCCTTCACGCCGGCAATACGAACGCTCATCGGTAGCGGCACCGAGAATGGCAACACAGTTCGCATGAACCTCTACGCGATGTTTGCCGACCGCAGTGTCATCAATGCCGACGCCGACATCCTTGCCGCAAAAAGCAACGGAGCCACCAGCCAAGCACAGGCCTACGAAGCCAAAGCATTGCTGATTGAGAAGGTCGAACAAGCCGTTGGGTCTTCCGGCGAGACGATGAGCAGGTACTTCAACGAACGACGAGCGTACCTCGCCAAAAACATCGAATCCTGGGAGAAGGAAACAAATAGTCAGATCGCTTCGACCAAAGCCTTGACCGACGCACTGACCGTAGCATCACAACTCACTCCGTAGTCAAAGATCTGGGACGCCCCACAGCAGGAACCACAAGTTCCGCCGAACGGGCGTCCCTTTTCATTTTCTGATACAATAAGCAACAATGTTTGACAAATCAAAAGACCTCATCGAAGCTGCTCAAAAAATTATCGTAATCCAAGCCGAAAATCCTGACGGTGATAGCCTCGGAAGTGCACTCGCTTTAGAAGAAATCCTTTCCGACCTTGGCAAGGAAGTTATCTTGTATTGCCCGGTTGATATCCCAAAGTACATGCACTACATCAACGGCTGGGACCGCGTGGTGGGTGACTTTGATCCAAAGGCCGACCTGGCTATTATCGTCGACACCACAGCCGACGTACTGCTAACGAAAGTGCTTGAAACACGCGGCGTTCGACACTTCCTCGAAAGTCATCCCGTGATTGTGATCGATCACCATATCCAGTCAGAAGGCAGCCTGAGCTTTGAGCACACGATTCTTGAACGAGAAGCAGTTGCGACAAGTGAAATTATTTACGAGCTCGCCGCGAAAAGTGGCTGGGCAATAACCCACCAAGCAGCCGAAAATATGATGGTAGCAATCATGAGCGACAGCCTTGGCCTTACAACACAAAACGTCAACGCCGATACCTACGTTACCGTTAGCAAGCTTGCCGCCCTTGGCGCCAAGCACAGCGATATCGAAGCTCGTCGCCGCGAATATATGAAGAAGTCGCCCGAAATCCTGGCGTACAAAGGTCGCCTCATTGGGCGAATCGAGTACTTCCTTGAAGGTAAACTCGCGATCGTGCACATTCCTTGGGCAGAAATCCAAGAGTTTAGCGATCAGTACAACCCAAGTGTCCTCGTACTCGACGAAATGCGCCTCGTCCAAGGCGTTGAAATCGGCATTGCCCTCAAAACCTACCCTGATGGCAAACTGACCGGCAAGCTACGCGCCAATAGCCCAATCGCTGAGCAAGTTGCCGGCTACTTTGGCGGTGGCGGTCACGCCTACGCCGCGGGCTTCCGTGTTTACGAAGAGTATGACAAAATAATCTCAGAACTAGTAACCGCAACCGATAAGGCAATCATCGACTATGAGTCTTCAGTTTCATAACCAACTTTCACACAAAGTAGACCTATTCACTCCTCAAGTACCCGGTAAGGTGAGTCTGTATACCTGCGGACCAACCGTCTACAACTACCTACACATCGGCAACTGGACCGCCTACATCTACTGGGATATCCTGGTTCGCACTCTCGAAGCCCACGACATAAAAGTCGACCGCGTTATGAATATTACTGACGTCGGACATTTAGTTAGTGACGCCGATGAAGGTGAAGACAAGCTCGAAAAAGGTGCCCGTCGTGAAGGTAAAACGGCCTGGGAAGTTGCATCGTTTTATACCGATGATTTCCTGCGTGGTATGAAGCGCCTGAACTTAATCGCTCCAACTCATATCACCAAAGCGACTGACTTTATCGAACAGCAGCTTGAGCTTGTTCGTCAACTCAAAGCGAAGGGCTATACCTACGAAATCGACGACGGTGTTTATTTCGACACCGCCAAATTCCCAACCTACCGTGACTTCGCAGGACTTGACCTTGAAGCCCAGCGTGCCGGTGCCCGCGTCGAATATAACGTTGAAAAACGCAATCACAGTGACTTCGCCCTCTGGAAATTCACCCCAACCGGTGAAACACGCGACATGGAATGGGAGACACCGCTTGAACTTGTCGAGCCGATTGCTTCCAAATCAGAGGGAACATCTGCAGCCCAATCTGATTCCCGGAGCGAAGCCGTTTCTGAAGATTTTGGAAACAATCCGGCGACCAAGTACAGAATGGGGTTCCCTGGCTGGCACCTCGAATGCTCCGCGATGGCAATGACACTCCTCGGTAACACCCTCGATATTCATACTGGTGGCATCGACCATATCCCTGTCCACCACACCAACGAAATCGCCCAATCCGAAGCCGTCACTGGTCAGCAATTCGCCAACTACTGGCTCCATAACAATCACCTCAAGGTCAATGGCACCAAAATCAGCAAGTCACTTGATAACGGCTATACGCTCGATGACCTGGAAGAGCGGGGATATGCGCCGCTTGACCTACGGATGTTCGTGCTACAGAGTCACTACCGAAACGAAGGTAACTTTACCTTCGATAACCTTGAGGCTGCTAAAAACCGCTTAAAGAACTGGCGAAACGTTGCTGCCTTGCGTCACCAAATTCACGACCGATTACGCGACGATGACGACAAAGCTACCGACGAACGATCAGTGTCGCTATACGCAAGCTCGCAGGCCATCACAGAAGCACTGGCGCGTGACCTTGATACACCAGCCGCCTTTGTCATCATTGACGAAGCCTTTAGCCGCGTGCAGGGTCGCAACAGCGAAATGATCCACCGACACGCGTTGATTAGCCTGCTTGAAACAATCGACCAACTACTCGGTCTCGACCTTATCGCTTCAACCAAAGACATTGACGACGACGTCAAACGCTTGATCATTGAACGTGAACGTGCCCGTGAAAACAAAGACTGGGCGGCAGCTGACCGATTACGCGCAGCTATTGAAAAGAGCGGCATCACAGTTCGTGATACCGCCCATGGCTCAATTTGGGAATACTAGTTTTTACTTTTTAGCGGTAACGACTTTGACCGGTGCGCTCTCAAGTCGTACTTCGCGTTGGTGCTTTAAATATTCATCTAGTAGTACGCGGAGTGACCCAGCAATTGGGATAGCGATAATACCACCGACAACTCCGAACATGTAGAGTCCGATTGTCACTGCTGCCAAGACGGCAAGTGCAGATAATTCAATCTTTTTAGCTTGGATATGTGGTGAGATGAAGTTGTTTTCAATCTGCTGGTAGACGACGAAGTAGATGCCGTAGATCAAGGCTGAGAGTGGTGCGTTAAAGAACAATAGGATAGTGATGATTACACCGCCGATAGTCGCACCGAACATAGGAATCAGCGAAAGCACGAAGGTGATTGCCGCCGCAGGAAAGGCGAGCGTCGCTGGAATATCAGGGAAGATAAGACTCAGGATATAAACGGCTAGTCCTGCGAACAGGGCGCCAATCGATGAGACCGTCAGCTGTCCAGTGACGTAGCCGTTGACAACCCCGTACATGCGACTAACAACGCGCTTGTGTGTTTGCATCTTGCGCTGGTTGCCATACAAACCCCAGAGCCGTTGCATCCACATTGGTCCTTCAATCAGCATCAGGAAGGTCAAGACGAGTACGAGGATGAGCCCCGTCACAAAGGCAAAGAACGAACCGACGCCAGTAATCACGCTTTGCCCCACATTACTTGCCCAGCTTGCAGTACTTTCTTTAATAGAGTTTAGCGCTTGATCGACTTGTGGCTGGAGGTTGTACTGGTTAATCAGATTACTAATCCCTTTGTACTGCGATGTTGCGCCGTCGACAAGTGCCGGGACGCTTTGAACAAATCGCGCCGACTGCTGCACGATTGGAGGGATGACCAGGGTAATGATCAATCCCAGCAGGACAATCACCATGACATACGATATAGCCGTAGCACCAACACGGCTCTTGCCTGGAAGGACCTTAATAATCCGCGAAACAGGCGAATTCAACGCAATCGCTAGGAAAAATGAGATACCTAAAATAAGTAGTGCAACTCGTGCATTATATAAGGCTAAAATAGCGAGGCCAAATCCAATTACTACCAGCCAAAATCGAACAAAGGTCTTTGTGTCTATATCAATGCGTGTCTTCATGTGTCGTAGTATACATCATATCGTAGCCACGGGGATAGCACCTCGACAAAGCGCTTATGGCTCGGTATAGTAATGCCTACTATGGAATCTTTACTTCACTCACTCCGAACAATCTTCAAAGGTGCAATTTCAACCAACCAAGACGACCGCCTCGAGTATAGTCATGATGCAAGTATCTACGAACTCGTCCCCGAGGCAGTTCTCGAGCCGGTCGATAGTAAAGATATCCAAAAACTTGTATCATTCGTCGTAAAGAACAAACAAGATTACCCATCACTCTCTATCACACCACGCGGCGCTGGTACGTGCATGTCGGGTGGCGCAATTGGAAACTCGCTTTTAATCGACATGACCAGGCACTTTTCAAAGATAGAGGGGTTAACCGGTAACCTACTGCGAGTCCAGCCAGGCGTCTTTATGCGCGATATCGACCCGTTCCTCCAGGCAAAGGACCTCATGCTCGGATCGGTACCTGCGAGTCGAGCCATTAACACCATCGGTGGCATGGTAGGCAACAACTCGGGCGGTGAGCAGTCGCTTCGTTACGGCAATACTGAGCGCTGGGTACGCCAGCTAAAAGTTGTTTTCGGTGACGGCAAAGAATACACCGTCAAACCACTCAGTCGCAACGAACTCGAACAAAAGTTAAAACTCAAAACCTACGAAGCAAGCCTATACCGACAGGTTTACCAGCTCATCGAAGCCAATTACGACCTCATTAAAAATGCGCGGCCCAGGGTAAATAAAAACTCAATGGGCTACAACCTATGGAGCGTCTGGGACCGTGACACCGGCATCTTCGACTTGACCCGCCTCATATCTGGCAGCCAAGGCACGCTCGGTATTATTACCGACATCACGATGGAGGCACTCCCAAAACCGAAACACTCTGGATTACTACTCGCATACTTGACGTCGTTCCGACAGCTAGGTGATATCATTCCACTTGTCATGAAGCACAACCCGGCGACCTTTGAAGGGTTTGACGACATCACCTTCAATCTTGGCGTGAAGTATTTTTCTACCTTCAGCAAACAGCTCGGTATGGCCGAAATGCTCAAACAACAGGCATGGCTACTCGGATCAGTCACGCGCTTCAAAGGCCACCTGCCAAATATCTTATTAATGGTTGAGTTCGAGGGTGAGACGAAAGAAGAGGTCTACGGCAAGATCTCAAAACTCCATGATGGCCTCAAACCGTTCCGACTACGCATGGACGTCGAAGGTGACGAGTCGGCAAGCGCACCATTCTGGCAGATCCGACGCTCATCGCTCTCACTGCTACGTAACCGCGTCCACGACAAATATGCCTCGCCCTTTATTGACGACATGACCGTGCAGCCAAAGTACCTGCCCGAATTTGTCCCTAAACTGCGGCGTATTATCCGAAAGTATAAACTACCCGCAACACTTGCCGGACACTTCGGTGATGGCAATTTCCATATCATCCCGTTGATGGATATCGTCAATAAGGCCGATCAAGCCAAGCTCGAACCAGTCATGCGTGAACTTATTCCACTCGTCTTGCAATACGGTGGAACGATGGCAGGTGAGCACAACGATGGCATGGTGCGCGGACCGTGGCTCCCAGCAGTCTTTGGCGACGACGTCTATGCACTCTTCAAACATACCAAGGAAATCTTTGATCCTCGTTACATTTTTAACCCTCACAAAAAGACCGATGCCTCGTGGGATTACAGCATGGATCACATCCGCACCCAGAATCAAAACGGCCTAATTAAGTAACAAGCCGCACACCTTGGACACCTTTGATTATTTTAGCTAGATAATGTATAGTAATAAGTATTATGAGTACAGAAACTATTGGATGCGTCAAGGCGGCAACGAAAATTCTTGGAGACAAATGGACCCCTCAGCTACTGCGTTTCTTTATTAACGAAGAGTCGGTTCGTTTTTGCCAAATCCAAGACCTCGTTGAAGGCATTAACCCGCGCACACTTTCTGCCAGACTCGATCATCTGGAAACCGAAGGTATTATCACTAAAAACGCGACAACCTCTGATAGCCGCTGCGAATACCGACTAACACCAAAAGGCCACGATCTGATGCCTATCCTCAAGGACATGCAGAACTGGAGTGATCGCTACAGCACTGTATCGTAGTCAATAAAAGTTACCATTCAGTATTTACTCAGGAATTTCGCGGTATACTAGACATATGAGAGTATTGATTGTAGAAGATGAACACAAAATAGCCCGCGCCCTTAAAAAGGCCCTTGAACAGGAAACCTACGCGGTTGATGTCGCATTTGATGGTGACGAAGGCTATGCTATGGCGACGACCGAACCGTATGATATCGCCATCATCGACCGCATGTTACCCGGTAACTACGACGGCCTCGGCATCGTCAAAGCCATGCGCGACGCAAAAGTCCACACACCCGTCCTATTCCTGAGCGCCCTCGGAAGCATCAGTGAGCGTACCGCCGGCCTCGATGCCGGAGCTGACGACTATCTCGTCAAACCATTCGCCCTCGAAGAGCTACTGGCCCGTGTCCGCGCCTTGCTTCGTCGCCCAACCGAACAACAGTCAGCAATTTTGAAAGCTGGCGACCTGACCCTTGATACGATTACCTACAGCGTTGCTCGTGATGGCAAGCCTATCCAACTGACCAGCAAAGAATTTGCACTGCTAGAATATATGCTTCGCAACCCCGGCCGACCACTCAGCAAAGAAGTGATCATCAGCCACGTCTGGGACTATGACGCCGACATCCTGCCGAATACTGTTGAGGTGTATATTAAATACCTCCGCAATAAAATTGACGCACCGTTTAAAAAACCATTAATCCACACCGTTCGTGGTTTTGGATATAAACTCGAGGCATAACCATGTTCCGCTCGGCCACCCTGAAACTCACTGCCTGGTATCTTATCATCATCATGGCAATCAGCCTGATTTTTAGTTTTTCTATTTATCAGATTAATTTCCATGAGGTAAATGTTCGGCTTGAAAACCTGCAGCGAGGACTCATTGACCCGAATATGTTCCCTGGGGTCAATAGGGGTAACGTCAGCGATAATGAGAATAACCCCCAAAATAGACTGCGCCTCGATCAGTCCGAGCAGGCCAGCAACCAGATGATACTTGCGTTACTCTACGTCAATTTCGTGATCTTAATCGGTGGGGGATTTGGCAGCTACTGGCTCGCACGGCGGACACTGGCGCCAATCGAGAAAGCCCACGAGGCTCAAAGTCGGTTTACGAGTGATGCCAGCCACGAGCTACGCACGCCACTTGCGGCCATGAAGGCCGAGCTTGAAGTCTACCTGCGCGACAAAAATCTCCCGATTGCCGAAGCTCGCGAACTGCTCGAAAGCAACCTCGAGGAAGTTGACAAGCTGATTCAGCTCTCTGAAATGCTGCTGAAAATGTCACGACTAGACTACGACAAACTCGAAAAAACACAGCTTGATATTGTGCAGCTACTACCCCAGGCTATGAAGCCATATAGTCGATACAAAAAGCGATTCGATATTACAACCAGAAAATCCGCCATAACGACCGGCAACGAGGCGGCGATTATAGAACTTATGAGTATTTTGATTGATAACTCGCTCAAATACAGCCCTGAAAATTCACGAATATCGATTCGTATCTTTGAACGACGTCTGATGACTGGTTTTGAAATCACCAATACCGGCAAGCCGATTGCCGAAGACAAACTCCCACACATATTCGACCGATTTTACCGCGCTGATAGCTCACGTACTGAAAGCAACAAGAATGGCTACGGACTTGGACTGGCTATCGCAAAAAAGATTACCGAGATACATCACGGCTATATTCAGGCTAGCTCAACAGAGAAAGAAACCATCTTTACATTCTATTTGCCAAATCTCAGAAACATTACAGCTAAAATTCAAGATCCTTCGTTATAGTAACGCTGTCATCACACAGTAATACTTAAAACAAGGAGATATACACATAATGAACGTTGTGACACGTGGCATCAAGAATGCCGTACGGAGTCCACTGAAATCAGGAGCTATTGTCTTGATGTTTGCGATTAGCATTGCACTCATCCTCAGCATGCTCGTGGCACGGGGGAGTGTCCTGGCAAAAATAGAAGAAGTCAAAGCGACCGCCGGAACAGCCATCACCATCCAGCCCGCTGGAGTCATGGGGAATATGGGAGGAGGTGATCCGCTCACCACAGCCCAGCTTGCCAGTATTACGAGTACCGCTAACGTTAGCTCTATCAGCTCGACACTGACCGACCAACTCGGTACCGACGACACAAACCTCACCTCGTCACTCGAGCTTGGGTCGTTCGGGCAGCGTCAGCAGCGCTTCGAAACGTCAGACACGACAGCAGCGCCGACAGATAGCGAAGCAACCGCTCGACCAGCTCCTACGCCTCGCACGAGCGTGACCGGAACGACCGACGTTAATTCAATCGCCACCGATGGCGGAGATCTGACAATTAGTAGCGGCGAGACAATCGACGCCACCAGTAGCGACGCCGTTGCTCTCGTTGGCTCGGACCTTGCAACCAAGAATAGCTTGGCGACCGGAAGCACCTTTACCGCCTACGGTGAAACGATTACCGTCAAAGGAATCTACACCACCGGTAATGCGTTCCAAGATAGCGGCATCATCATGCCTATTGCAACACTACAAACGCTGACCGATCAAGCGGGTGCCGTCTCTAGTGTCACCGCGACGATCAACAGTAGCGACAATGTTGCTGCAGCCGTGACCGCCCTTGAAACAAGTCTTGGCGACGATGCCGATATAACCAGTCAAGCAGAAAGTGCCGCAACAAGTGTTGAATCATTACAAGGAATAGCAGGGCTTACAACTGCCGGTGTTATCGCTGCAGCTGCTGCCGGTGCGCTGATTATCGTGCTTTCGATGTTCCTTGTTGTCCGTGAACGACGACGCGAAATTGGTGTCATCAAAGCCATCGGTGGATCAAACCGAAAGGTTATCACACAGTTTATTGTTGAAGGCCTGACAATTACCGTTATCGGAGCTGTTATTGGACTCGTACTGGGTGTTCTCGTCAGCGGACCGATGACCACCTCGCTGGTCACGAGTAGTGCCAGCTCATCAAGCACATCAGAAGTAGCTGAAGGTCCTGGTGGCCGAGGCATGGGTGGTCCTGGGGGCGCGTTCAACCAAGGTGCTGCGCAGCTTAACACCAACCTCACACAGGTCACCGCCAGCCTTACACCGCAAATTTTCACACTCGCAGTTGGTATCACTTTATTGATCGCCCTACTCGGGAGTGCAATTCCCGCATGGCTAACCGCACGCATTCGACCCGCAGAAGTATTAAGGACAGAATAGGAGTATCTTATGGTAACCATCGAAAACGTTTCAAAAACATTCAGCACCCCTAGCGGACAAGTCCAAGCGCTCAAAGACGTCAGCCTGACGGTCAAAACTGGTGAATTCGTCAGTATTATCGGAAAGTCCGGCAGCGGTAAAAGCACACTACTGAGCATTCTTGGGGCACTAGATAACCCCTCGACCGGCAGCATCATCGTCGATGACATGCAGATCAACAAGCTCAGCGGCGCCAAGCAGACGCAGTACCGCGCCAATAAGATCGGCTTCGTCTTCCAGCAATACAACCTCGTTCCCAACCTAACAGCACTCGAGAACGTCATGTTAGCACTCGAGTTTGGCGGCTATCCTAGCAACAGTCGATTCGATCGAGCCACGCAGCTGCTTGAGTCAGTCGGTATCGAAGAAGACCAACGTCAGCGCCGTCCAACACGTCTGAGCGGGGGACAACAACAACGCGTCAGTATCGCCAGAGCCCTTGCTAATCGGCCTGCCTACATTCTGGCAGACGAGCCGACGGGCAACCTTGATAGCGCGACAGGCAAAAAAATATTTGACCTACTACATGATTTATCTCGCAGTCAACAGACCACGATTATCGTTGTCACGCACGATTTAGAGATAGCCGGAAAGACCGATAAAACCTTTACATTAAAGGATGGCAAAATTACAACAGTTTAGTTTAGTCTTTTAAGAATCTATTCAGGAGCGCACGTAATACTAATAACCAGTAGCACCATTAACAGCTACAACAAACATTGCTTTTACTAGCAACCAGGAGGGAGTGAGCACATGAACACCACCATCACCACATCGGAAAAAACAGTTCTACTCAGTAAAAAGGGTATGAAGGAGTTAAAAAAAACAATTACACAATTGGAACACGATCGGACAGCCGTCATTCGAGGTCTGCACGACATAGATAAAACCAACGGGCACGACGACCGCCTTGATCGCATCGAGCGATTAGCGCGGCTTGAATCGGTGGAAGCCGAGCTTGCTGAAAAACGACAGACGATTTCAGAAGCAAAACTCTTACCATCCAAGCGCGCCCGCATGAAGGTCGCTATCGGATCAGTCGTCGACCTGATCGATCAGCAAGGAAGGCTCTTTCGCTATACGTTAGTTGATACGATCGAAGCCAACCCTAGCGATGGCCGCATATCGGTCCTGAGTCCACTTGGTCGCAGCCTCGTGGGCAAGACCGTCAAGGATATCGTCGAATGGAGCTCCGGCACACACAGCAACACATTCAGGCTGGCGCGAATCAGTTAGCCAGTCCTCACAACAAAATAATCTCCTAGAAATAGGGGATTATTTTTTTACAACGCCGCGCAACCCCACCATTCATCGAGAGTTTGTTACAATGATGGTAATGCTTTTTTACAATCAATCCATCCAATCCGCCTACGAAAAACTACATACGGGACCAGAGGGTATCCTTCGCCGCGAAGCCACCGAACGTCTCACGACCTACGGACCGAACGCTATCCGCATAAAGGGTGAGCCGCTGTGGCGTAAACTCGCCGAACCTTTCTTGAATATTTTCATGCTCGTGCTGTTCATCGCCGCTGCGATCAGCTTGCTTCATAACGCACTCTTTGATGCCGTGATTATTTTCGTCATCATGGCGACAAGCGCGCTGATTTATTATGTCCAGCGTTTTTCTACCGAACGAATTCTACGCTCACTACAAAAACATAATAGCCAGCAAATCGAAGTTATTCGTGGTGGTGAGATGCACATGATCGACGACATTAACCTCGTGCCCGGTGACGTTATTCAACTATCCGAGGGTGATAAGATCCCGGCTGACATTCGCCTCACCACGGCCAGCTCGCTACGCATCGATGAAGCCGTCCTGACGGGTGAGTCAGCTCCGATGAACAAGACAACTGACGCGATCAAGGGCAAAAAAGAAGTCTACGAGCGCACTAATATGCTTTTCCAGGGCTCATTCGTTGTTTCTGGGCAGGCAACGGGTATTGTCGTCGCCACAGGTAACCAGACCGAGTTTGGTCGCATTGCAGCACTGACCAAGCAGATGCCCGGCGAATCAACCAGTCCCGTTCAAAAAAAGATAGACAAGCTACTCAGCTATATCGTGATGGCTGTCGGTGCACTCGCGGTAGTTGCATTCATTTTAGCACTGAGCCGCGGTATCGAATTTAGCGAAGCACTGCAATTCGTCCTCGCTATCGCCGTCTCTGCCGTTCCCGAAAGCCTTCCCGTCGCTATCTCAGTGATTCTCGTGCTCGGTATGCGCCGCATGGCTGCCAAAAAAGCGTTAGTCCGTAGCATGAAAGCTATCGAAACTATTGGTGTTATTACAACGATTGCTACCGACAAGACAGGCACCCTTACCGAGAACAAGCTATCCGTCCAAGAAACCTGGCAACCGACAGGCAGCAAACACCACCTGCCAACCATCGCCGACCGCACCATCAACCACCACAGTGAACGGACACGCGACCCTCTCGATATCGCCATGATTGAATTCACCAAAGCCGAAGAACTGGTCCACCTAAAGGGCGAAACGGTTGCCAAGCTGCCTTTTGACCAAGCCGTTTCGATGAGTGGTAACGTATGGCACCACATGGGCCGCTACGACCTGGTCGTCAAGGGCGCACCCGAACAAATCATTGAACGAAGCAAACTTTCCAAAGCCAGCCAAGATGAGGCGAACGAGGCCCTTCAAAAGCTCACATCAAGCGGCTACCGTGTCATCGCCCTCGCCTCGGCTCAAATCGAGACACCGCTTGAGACCTTTGACAAGCTTCACCCCAAGACTGATTTTGAATTTGTTGGCTTTATGGCCGTGGCCGACACGCTGCGACCAACGGCCCGCCGCGCAATCGTCACAGCTCAGCGCGCTGGTGTCTCGGTCCGAATGATCACAGGTGACCACTTCGAGACCGCCTATCACATTGGCAAGCAACTCGGGCTGATCGACAACCGTGACCAAGTATTTGATAGTCGCGTCATGAATAAGCTCAGTGACAAGGACCTCCAAGAGCGTATCGAATACTCGCGTGTTTTCTCGCGCGTGACGCCTGAGAATAAATTTCGCATCCTGCAAATCCTCAAAGCCAAAGAGGTGACCGCCATGACCGGTGATGGAGTGAACGACGTACCCGCTCTTTCGAGCGCACATGTTGGTGTCGCAATGGGCAGCGGCTCACAGATTGCCAAGGATGCTGGCGACATCATCCTGCTTAACGATAATTTTGAAAGCATCGTCATCGCCATGAAGGAGGGTCGCATCATATTTGCGAACATCAAGCGGATGCTATTTTACCTGCTTTCAACTAACACCGGTGAAGCAATTACTTTCGTCGCATCAATCGCCCTTGGCCTCCCAATGCCACTGGCAGCCGTACAGATCCTATGGGTCAACCTCGTCACCGATACCTCGATGGTGATCCCACTGGGTCTTGAGCCGGGCGAAAAGACAATCATGAAGGCTAAACCGATCTCACCAACCGCACCGCTACTTAGCCCGTACATCATCGGTCGCATCATTCTCGTAGCCCTCACGATGGCGACGCTAGCAATCTCGTTGTTCGCGTTCTTTACTGACAAGTACGGCGCTGCCTACGGCCAAACGATCGCTTTCTGTGCGCTGGTTGTGATGCAATGGGCCAATGCCTTTAACGCTCGGAGTACTTTCGAATCAGTCTTTAGCCGTATCAAGGTCATGAACAAGCCTTTCTACGTCGGGTTGACCATTTCCGTGATACTACAGGTCTTGGCAGTCTTTGGGCCACTACAAGGGCTCCTACACATCCACCCGATCGGTATCGGTGACCTGTTCGTTGTCAGCGTGGTTGTCTTTATCGCCCTGATTGCCGTTGTCGAGATTCACAAATACTTTGGTCGTCGGTTTATCAAGAATCCAATCGAGTAAACAACACCTAGCCAATTTGGTAGACACAAAAATATCCGACCTCGCAGTGTCGGATATTTTATATACTCTCGTTAGATGCTATCGCGGGACGCCCTTACGACATAATGCTCAGCAGCGTCCAGTTGCCACCATGGTTATCGCTGCGAAGGCGGTAATCCGATTGCCCGTCAGTTAGCGTGATGATCTCGGCCATGTGTTCGCCCGAACGAATCAAGCAGCGAATACCGGCGTCAAGAAAATCGTAGACGGTTCCACGGAATTCCATACGGCGTGGGTAGGCAGACAAGTCCTTTTTAAAGCCCATTCGTGTGACAGCGATTTCTTCATTGATAGTAGTTCGATTCATAATTATTTTCTCCAGATAAGATGTGTTGTTAAGTGAACGCAAAAAGGCTGACAACTTATTTTGGTCAGCAGCGGCTTTGTTTTCCGATTGGAGACGGAGGAGAGATTTAGAGAGGGGAGTGAGACCGCTTAGGCTCGGCTTCCTTTTTACTAAATATCACGGAGAATTGTATCGATTACCAGGGGCGCCTTCGGTGTTAATCTGCTATTGATCAACTGAGGTGTGCGTAGCATCGTTTGGTGGCTTCTGTATAAGCCTGTAAGTTGAAATCCCTTATCCTCTACTAGAGAGGGGAAAGTACTTACATGACTGGTACTAGTATACTCCGCCAGGTAGGTAGGCCGTCAAGTATTGATATATAGGGATATGATGTCTCGGTAGTGTTTATGCCTATGTTATTGACAGTGGATACTCAGCAAATCACTTGCTTTTGTTTCAGGATTGTGATATAATTGGCCACTGCTGTAAGTGCCGCATTATTGATGTGAACTTGCAAGTACATCAAAATTCGGCTCATTCAGTCAATGTACCAATAGCGTAGGTATTCGCCCGCGCTATTTCTACACCGACAACGAAGGAAGTTTCTTTTGGGACACAAACGCACACGAGCGGGTAAGGCGTGGATTTTCATCACCGCCGCGCTCGCCGTAGTACTGTTGGTCGCCGCGCCGACAGCCATGCAGGCAACTGGCATCACCGCCAGTAGCAGCGCATCGGCACATGACAAGGTTGCAGACGTCACCTGTACGGCTGCAACCGTTTCGCTAAAGAACTACGACGCCAATGCCACCGCCAAGGTGACACTGGACAACGTCGTCAAGTTCGAGGGTAAAATCCCGGGTTCCGGGTACAGCCTCAACGAGACACTCGAAAAGACCATCAACCACACGTTGACGGTCACCGTTCGATCCAACGACGGCGCGCAGTACAATCTGGACTTTTCGAAGACCACGACTGACTGCACGCCTCCCGTTGGAGCGCCTACCCAGACCGTCCAGTGCGACGCCATCTCGGCCGACTACCACCGACCGTTGACCAACGGCGACCACATCAACGTCGACATCAGCGTCCGCGTTGATGGCAAGGTTACCACACTCGACCAGGTGAACATGTATGTCGACCAGAACGTCACCGGCGGCGCCAGCTACAACGGCCAGAACAACCTCGGGCTACGGTGGAAGATCCTCGGCGTTGAGCAGACACTCGACCCGATTCCACTAACGCTCGATCAAGTAATGGCTGGGGTGATCACGTTTAACTACGCACCCAAGCTGACCGAGGCGCTGGCTAAACTCGGACACTCTTCCTGGATCGTCTCGTTCGTGCAAACGAACCACACTGACATCTGGTACGAGTTCGAGTGTGGCGACACGACCAAGAAGGACGCGGCTGCGACGGTTTCCGTCAAGGCTACAGCTACCTGTGACACCATTAGCACCGTCGACTTCGGTCTGACGAATGCGACGTGGGACGCAGACGCTGAAACGTCCGTCGGCGAGCACACCCGTCCGGCTACCGCAATTCCTGGATCCGCATTCCCTGATGGCACGGCGCACGCAAGTGTGAAGTACACCATCTTCGATGTAGACCCCAGCCTGTGCGAAGCGCCGCTCGAGGCGACCGCGACCATCAGTGTTGGCCAGCAAGCTACTTGCCTGGCAGACAGCACAGTCACGTTCAACCTCGTCAACGCAACGCTAGGTGGTGTGAAGCCGGACATGACGCCCGGTCATCACGAGCTCGACGCAGTTGCCGAAGGGGACGCTTTGTTCCCCAACGGCAAGCCGACCACGCCGCTGTCGTATGACATCGTCAAGGCCGACAAGACCCTGTGCCCGGAAGTTGTTGTTGCAAGCAACCCATCCTACAGTGTCGTGCAGACGTGCGGTACCATCACCGGTACTTTCACGAACGTGATGACACTCAAGGAAGGGGAGGTTGGCGAAACTGCCAACTTCACCATGACCGACAAGAATGGAACGCCCCAGCCCGTGTCCGTCCTTCCGAATGAAACCGTCCCCGTGACGGTCGAATTCGCGAAGGATAGCGGACTACAGGTTGTGGTGATCGGCGTCAAGGACGGCAAGACGGCTGAGTACTTCATCCCGACGGACTGCACCAACAGCCCGCCAGTCTTGTCCCCGGAAGGCCCGTTCTTGCATGACTCCTGCGGTGTGACCGATGACGGATACTCCGTTCCGGGCACAATCCGCAACGCCACCTCCTCCACCAACTCGGAGACAGGTGACGTCAGTGCTCACGCCGAGTACGTCGCTAAGGACGGCGTCTATGACGTCACCGACAACACGACGAATGGCGTGCGCACTGTCACTATGACGTTCACGCCCTTCGACAAGGGTGCCATCGTCGCCGAACCCGGCAAGGACAGTACCTACAAGTTGATTGATGGGGTTGCCACGTGGAAGTACACCTTCGACAACGAGCCCTGCAAGTCAACGCCGCCACCGACAGATGAACCGACGCCGCCCACCAGCACGCCGGTTCCTCCGACGACCGACACACCGGTACCGCCGGTGGTAGAGCCGACTCCCACACCGGAGCCGACGCCGCCCACCAGCACGCCGGTGCCGCCGATCACGAGCGCCAACCCGCCCGTGATTACGCCGCCGACCACACCCGCCAAGAGTGTGCATGTGCCGGCAACGGTCAAGACCGCCACGCCTCCCAAGGCGCTGGCAGAGACTGGCACCGACATGACGCCCTGGCTTATCGCCGGAGCACTGTCGGTTGTTTTCGGTCTCGGTTGCCTGGTCGTGGGCATCCGCGCAAAGCGCCGCGAGGCAAAGGCGTAATAGGCCAACCCGAACCTGCATTTCAGACAGTTTCTGATACAAAATCCGCCATACCGGCGTCCTATCTACAAAGATAGTTGCGGTCTTCACTATACCGAAGACAAAGGGGACCCTCGAAAGAGGGTCCCTCTTCATATTCGTGGTATAGTAGAATCAAATGAAACATGTTGGTATCACACCCACCATCACCTTGGCACCGACCGAATCGAAAGCCAAAATTGACGCGTTTATTACGCCCTTATTACACCAGCGCACCGAAGAAGCGCGGCGTATCAGCCCGCACTATGAAACCTTGTGGCAGGACATTCAAAAACTCTATAGTGCCGGTGGAAAACGCCTTCGCTCATACATGACGTTAATGACATTCGAAGCTTTTAGTAGCCAGCCGGTCGAATCGATCCTTCCAGCAGCCGCCGCCCAAGAGTTGCTGCACGTCGCAATGTTAATTCACGATGACATCATTGACCGCGACGATATCCGTTATGGCGTCAAAAATATTGCACGCGAATACCTTGATCACTATGAAGAACTGATCGAAGACACCGTGGATCGCCGGCACTACGCTCAAAGTGCGGCTATCCTAGCCGGTGACCTGTTGATCTCGGAAGCCTATGTCCTGCTCACAGAGACGCAGGCCGACCCAGCAGCCATCCTGGCAGCCCAGCGCTTACTATCGAGGGCCATTTTCCAAGTTATTGGGGGAGAATTACTTGATACGGAGGCAGCTTTCCGCGGCGCCGATGCCGCCGATCCGCTCGTCATAGCCGAACAAAAAACTGCCAGCTATTCTTTCGTCAGCCCTTTCCTCATGGGTGCAACCTTAGCCCACGCCACACCGGCGCAACTCGAAACATTACAACGCTTCGGTGAGCAGCTCGGCATCGCCTATCAACTGCGTGATGATATTATTGGTGTTTTCGGCGACGAAGCAATCACAGGGAAAAGTACAGACGGAGACATCAAAGAAGGCAAGCGCACGCTACTAATCGAGCAGTTCTATAGCCTTGCTGACGAAACGCAGCGCGCAACGTTCGATGCACTCTTTGGTCACCACGACCTCAGCACTAGTGACGTTGAAATCGTAAAATCACTGCTGATTGATAGTGGTGCGAAACAAGCCGTCGAAACGCTCATCACGGCATACCAGGACCACACCCACACATTACTTACAACGCTCGATATCGACGACGTCCACCGTGCCTCATTTAGCGCCCTAATTGATCTTTGCTTGAAGCGAGACCGATAGGTGGAGCTCTACAAACAGGTCAGCTACAAGGCGAGCAAGCTCGTCACAAACGAATATTCGACTTCATTCGGGCTAAGTATTCGTTTATTTTCAGCTACGCTGCGCCCACACATCTATGCTATCTACGGACTTGTGCGTATCGCTGACGAGATTGTCGACAGCTACGACGGCCCACATCGGCTCACGCTCCTTAATAGCCTTGAAAAACAGACAATGGCCGCAATCGACCTTGGTTACAGCACCAATCCTATCGTGCACGCATTCGCGTTGACTGTTCGTGAGTACGCCATCGATACGAGCTTGATTGCGCCTTTTTTTGAAAGCATGCGCATGGACGTGACACCAAAGACATTCGATCAGTCGCTGTATGACACATACATCTACGGATCGGCAGAGGTAGTTGGGTTGATGTGCCTAAAAGTCTTCACGAACGACCAAAAGCTATACACCAAACTCAAAAAAGGAGCTGGCAAACTTGGTGCTGCCTACCAAAAAATTAACTTTCTACGCGATATCGCCGCTGATGCAAAAGGACTTGGTCGCTGGTACTTTCCAATCTCATCATTCGAAACGTTTGATGAGACAGCCAAAGCCACCATCGTCCGTGATATCGAAAAAGACCTCGTTAGCGCTGCCAAGGCTATCACACAGCTTCCTGCTTCATCGCGTAGTGCCGTTGCGCTGAGCTACGACTACTATAATCAGCTACTCAAGAAGATCCGCACAACTCCTGCACCTCAGTTGCAACAAAAGCGTATTCGAGTCAACAATCTGCAAAAAACAGCCTTATTTATTCGAACCTCAGTGAAAGGGAAATTACATGCCTAAGACAGTCACTATTATTGGTGCCGGCATTGGGGGGTTGGCGGTTGCAAACATGCTGCAAAAAGCGGGCTTCCAGGTGACGGTATATGAAAAGAATCACCAGCTTGGTGGCCGCGCCGGCAAACGAGAAACACAAGGATTTACGTTCGATACAGGACCTTCGTGGTACCTGATGCCAGAAGTATTTCAGCAATACTTCACTCTTTTTAATATAGACGTCAATCGTGAACTTGCCATTAAGCGCCTCGATCCTGCCTACAAAGTATTCTTCGAATCAAGCGGCCCAGTCACGATTCACGGTGATACCAAAAAAGACGGACAAACCTTTGAAGCAATTGAAGCTGGATCCGGTAAAGCACTCGAACGCTACGTCGCCGAAGGCAATGAGATCTATCAGATGGCGATAAAACATTTCCTCTACACGAACTTTACCGACGTCCGAGACCTCGCCAACAAAGAAGTTCTCGCAAGCACCGGACGAATGGCAAAACTACTACTGCAGCCGATTCACTCAAGAGTGCAGCGCTTCGTCAGCTCAAAGCCACTCCAACAAATCCTAGAATATCCAATGGTCTTTCTTGGAACCTCACCCTTCAAAGCACCAGCCATGTATAGCCTAATGAGCGCGCTCGACTTTAAAGAAGGGGTCTTCTACCCAGCCAAAGGAATGTATTCGATCATCGAGTTGCTTGTTTCACTTGGCAACAAACTTGGTGTTATCTATCATACGGGCGCATCTGTTCAATCAATCATCCATAGCGGCGGCAAAGTGACCGGTATTATCGTCGACGGCAAAACTATCCTCTCGGATATCGTCATTTCTAATGCCGACCTTCACCACACCGAAACCAAGCTACTCGATGCACCAGCCCGCAGCTATCCGGCCACATTCTGGGACAAAAAAGAGGCTGGCATTTCGGCACTATTGATCTATGCCGGCGTCAAAGGTACGCTCCCACAACTAGAGCACCACAACTTACTTTTCGTTGATTCTTGGCATGAGAATTTCAAAGATATCTATGAAAACAAAACGATTCCAACCTCGGCGTCTTTGTACGTCAGCCGCACGAGCGCAACCGACCCAAAGACCGCACCAAAAGGCCATGAAAATATTTTTGTCCTTGCGCCACTGCCAACAGGGGTGCCTCTGACAACCAGCCAGCAAGACGAACTCGCTGTGCACTTCATTAAGCAAATCGCGACCGCGATAGACGAACCTGACCTACGGAAGAACATTGTTACCCTGGAGACTTTTGGTCCCAATGATTTCTCGACAACCTTTAATGCCTGGAAGGGGACGGCACTGGGTATGTCGCACCTCTTGAAACAAAGTGCCATGTGGCGCGTTCCCAACAAAAGCAAAAAACTCTCAAACCTCTATTATGTCGGTGCAAATACTGTCCCTGGCATTGGATTACCAATGTGTCTGATTGGTGCCGAATTGGTATATAAAAGGATCATGGGAATAAAGAAAGGTGGTCCCGTCATGACAATCGAGGATATTTTATAATGCAGTGGTTCTATCTTGGTGCCCTAATTATCGCAATCGCTTGCCTCGTGCTGGTTGACCTGAAGTACCAGCTGGCCTTCTTTTACGCGGCACGCCGCACAGCCCTGACACTCGCAGTCTCGCTTTGGCTTTTTATCGTCTGGGACATCTTTGGCATCGCGCTTGGTATCTTTTTTCACGGCGGCTCGGACTATACACTACCGATTCGCCTCATTCCGGAGTTTCCGGTCGAAGAACTATTCTTCCTGTTCCTCCTAGCGTACGTTGCACTTTTGCTGTATCGTTTTGTTGAAAAGAGGCACGTATCATGACCTACCTTTTCCTGAATCTTGCCTTTTTATTAACACTGATCATGTTCATTCCAAAGACACTCAAGAAACCTCCGCTCGCTTGGTGGGTGACTTTGGCCGGCCTGCTGCTATTAACGGCCATTTTCGACCCGTTGATTATTCATTTTGGTATCGTTGATTACGATCCAGCCAAAATTCTTGGGCTACGACTACTCGGTGCGCCCATTGAAGATTTCTTTTATGCACTCTATGCCGCCTGTATCGTTCCGTTAGTCTGGAATAGGCTTGGTGAAAAGCAGGATGAAAAGAAAGAAGGATCGCATGAAAAGCGCCGCAGTTAAACTCTTTAACGTCTCCCGACCAATCTCGTGGATCAATACCGCCTATCCGTTTGCGGCAACCTACCTAGTCCTTGGCGGGGGATTTGATGCGTTATTTTTCATTGGGACGCTTTTTTTCCTGATTCCGTATAACCTACTAATGTACGGCATCAACGACGTCTTCGACTACGAGTCTGACATCGTGAACCCACGCAAAAAAAGCATCGAAGGCGCAGTTGAGGCAAAAACATTCCACCCAACCATCCTATGGTCCGCCGCGATTACCACGCTGCCATTTGGTGTCGCTATCATTTTACTGTCCCAAACCGAGGCGGCCGCAATTTTTGTCGGCGTTTTATTCTTTGTGGTTGCCTATAGTTTGAAGTGGCTGCGTTTTAAAGAAAAACCGTTTCTCGACTCGATCACCAGCAGCATTCACTTCGTTGGCCCGATGGTGTTTGCGATTGCCGTGACTGGCTTTAACCCTGTCGCATGGCCCTTCGCGCTGGCGCTATTTTTGTGGGGGATTGCCAGCCATGCCTTCGGTGCCGTCCAGGACGTCATACCAGACCGCGCCGGCAATTTGTCATCTATCGCGACGATTATCGGAGCCCGCGCAACTGTTTGGCTAAGCATCGTGCTGTATGCTGCAGCCGTCGTAGCAGTGGCCCTCCAAGGTGGCGTCGCACTGATTGTTGCGGCGGCAGGGCTGATATATATCGCAAACGTTGCACCCTACGCCATGATCACCGATACCACATCCGGCCAAGCCAACAAGGCGTGGCGCAATTTTATCTGGTTAAACTACTTCGTCGGTGCAGTCGTAACGATGTGCCTCATCGCTATCAGCTTGTAGCGGCTCCACAAAGATCAATACCACGACCAACCTGTGATTTCCATCACAATGCTTGACGGTCATTTGCTGGGCAGGGGATAATAAGCATAAGCTCTCTGGCAGGTGCGACACTAATAGCAAAAAGTGAATCCCATGAATCAAACAAAGCAGTTTCAGGTCCGTTCAAAAAAACGACTCAAGAATTTCCTGTGGCCAACCCGCTATGTCACATTTGATGCGGCTCACGTCGCACGTCACGGTAACGGCTTTCACTACAAAGGAAAGCCCTACGTTACCCATACGACGCTCGGCAAGAAAGATAGCGCCGTCGAACGCACGAATAGCACTCAGCGCATCGTCCTTGTCAGCCTCCTCGTTACAACAGTCGCATTGGGCTATATCAACACCAGTTTCCTTCTTGTTGCGATCGTCTCGTTGATTACGATACTTTACTTCGCCGACCTACTATTCAACTTCTTCTTGATCACGCGCAGTATGGGTCATAAAAATGAAATCACTATTTCGGATAAGGCGGTCGCCGGTCGAAACGTGTGGCCGAGATATACCATCCTGTGTCCACTATATAAAGAGACGGTCATACTCCCTCAGTTTATTGATGCCATGAAGGCGATTGATTATCCAAAAGCAAAGCTTGAAGTCCTGTTACTACTAGAAGCCGACGACACCGCGACGATCCAGGCGGCCCAGGCACTCGATTTGCCTGATTTTTTTACCATTGTCGTCGTGCCCGATAGCCTTCCAAAAACAAAACCCAAAGCTTGCAACTACGGACTCCTAAGGGCAACCGGCGAATATACCGTGATTTATGACGCCGAAGACGTTCCCGATCCCTTCCAGTTGAAAAAAGCCGTCTTGGCATTCGCGGTGTCAGATGCAAATCTTGGGTGTATCCAAGCGAAACTGAATTATTACAACTGGAACCAGAACCTCCTGACGCGACTATTCACACTCGAGTATTCGCTGTGGTTCAACCTCGTATTAACTGGCTTGCAGTCGATCAATGCCCCAATTCCGCTCGGTGGCACCTCTAACCATTTCAGAACCCAGATAATCCGCGACCTAGGCGGCTGGGATCCATTCAACGTCACAGAAGACGCCGACCTGGGGATCCGACTTTCAAAGAAAGGACTCCGCACGGCCGTCCTCGACTCAATCACGCTTGAAGAAGCGAACAGTCAGCTAGGTAATTGGCTCAAGCAGCGTGCGCGTTGGATCAAAGGCTACATGCAGACCTACTTGGTTCATACGCGTCGACTCGGGGAGTTTAGCGCCCACAACCGACGAATCGATGTCATGACATTTCAACTCGTTATCGGCGGTAAAGTACTGTCTGCCCTGATCAACCCAGTCCTGTGGATTTTAACGATTTCATATTTTGCCTTTCGGCCGATCGTCGGCGACTTTGTTGAATCACTATACTTGGCGCCCATTTTCTACCTCGGGGCGATTTCGCTGGTTATTGGTAACTTCTTGTACCTGTATTACTACATGATTGGTGCAGCCAGAGAGGGGAGGCCCGAGCTTGTCGTGTACGCTTTGTTCGTGCCGCTGTACTGGATCATGATGAGCATCGCCGCCTATTATGCGCTGCGTGATTTAATTATTCGCCCCTTCCATTGGCACAAGACAAAACACGGCCTGCACATCGCCCAAGAAAAAACCGTCGAGGTGGTGCAATAGTGGCGCCAACCACACTGCGCTTCAGACTACTGGCGCTCAGTCTCTCAATTATTGCTATCGCCTCGTGGGCGATCTTTTACTCGCTCGGCCTGACAAATATCTATAACGATGCGATGTCACACCTGAACGTCGCCCGATTAGTTGTTGATAATATTCAGCCAGGCTTGTCGCAGCTAGGGAGTGTTTGGCTCCCGCTAAGCCACCTGTTAATGCTCCCATTCGTCGCTAATGATTTTTTGTGGCATACGGGCTTGGCGGCCGCAATCATCTCAATGACCGCTTTTGTCATATCAGGTCTCAGTATTTATAAAATTGTGACCGTCTTAACTAACTCTCGACTCGCAGCGCTGCTGGCAACGCTCGCATTCGTGCTCAACCTGAACATGCTCTATCTCCAGACAACCGCACTAACCGAGCCCCTCTACCTAGGCATCTTCACGCTCAGCATCCTGATGCTCGTCATGTACCTAAAAAATCGCTCGCTACAGCCGCTCATCGCGCTGTCGGGGTTGTGTTTGCTAGGGGTTTTAACGCGGTACGACGCCTGGTTCGTTGCTGTCATCATTGCCATCATTATCGCCGTCAATGAGTTCGTTGTCCTTCGCAAAAACCTCAAAGCAACCTTTGGGCAACTTTTGCTGTTCGGTCTTCCGATCATTTTTGGCGTGGCGCTTTGGCTAGGCTGGAACTTGATTATATTCGGCGACCCGCTCTATTCGTTCGTCGGGCCGTACTCCGCTCGGGCACAGCAATCATTAATCGAATCGGCCAGTGGGCTGATCACAAAGAATAATATCGGCATGAGTAGCTGGACCTATCTGCTGACGGCTGTGCGCAATATTGGTCTGATCGTCATGATACTTGGGGTGATAGGGTGGTTGCTGTATATACTTTTCAACAAAACGCACACGCTGTATTTGCGACTATCGACGTTCACTGCATTATTTTCGATCATCCTCTTTAACGTCATCGCGCTCTATTTAGGGTTTTCAATCCTCAACCTACCCGAGCTCGGCTGGAACCCATCCGGCACAAAAGCGGGCGAGCTATTTAATGTTCGCTACGGAGTATTAGCCCTCCCGTTTATTGCGGTTGGGGTGGGGCTCCTGCTCGCCCAGACGCCAAAGCTACCCCGCACCACATTTGCCGCCCTGTGTCTCGTGTTGGTTGGACAAATGGCCCTGATCTACAAACAAGGTGTTATTACACTACAAGACGGCCAGCAAGGTTCCAGTGGCTTCGTCAATCAGGACGTTGCCGCACAGCTAAAAGGGCACGTCAAAGCAGGTGATACGGTTATTATGTCAACCTCCTCCTACAACGCAGTGGCTTTCGAGAGTGGCCTTGCCCTCAAAACATTTATTCACGAGGGGGTAAGTGGGCAATGGAATGCGGCGATAGCGCGCCCAGAAGGCTACGCAAAATGGATCGTCATGGCCAATAATGACATCGGTGAAGCCGTCCATACCAGCCTCGTCAAAAAACAAAATAGTGCCTTCTTGAAAAACTACACCCTCGTCTTTAAAGGTGCGTATGCGAGTTTGTATCAACGTCACGACTAAGCTATAGTTATATAAATGACCGTTGATCAGGGCACGGATGTCGTTAAGTATATCGCCCAAACCTATTTCAACCTGCACACGATCATATCTTTGATTGTTTCGCTCGCTATCGCCCTCATCCTAGGGCGCATTATTGCGTATTTCTTTCGTAAAGCCGTCACGATTATCGGTGCCCGGGCCGACAAAAGCCAGGACCTACCGACCGTCAATCGTCTCCGAAAATACGAAACATACCTTGTCCTTAGCATTGCCATCATTCGCGTCATGCTGGTGGTCATTTCGCTGTATTTCTGGTGGCTACTCGATCACCCAAATGAACCGCCAACGGCACTTATTGGTGCCAGTGCCGTCTTTTTATTACTGCTGAGCGCCTCGCTGAGTCCGATCCTTCGTGACGTCGTCAGTGGGGGAGCGATGATGGTCGAACAATGGTACGGTGTTGGTGACCACATCAAGGTCGTACCGTTTGATATCCAGGGTGTCGTCGAACGCGTCACCCTACGCTCGACTCGTATCCGTGAACTCAACGGCGAGATTACTTGGGTCAACAACCAACATATCCAAGGTATCCGCATTACCCCGAAAGGGATTCGCTCAATTGCCCTCGAGTTATTCGTGACCGACCTTGCGCGTGGACAAGAACTTATCTATAAGGCCAACGACCGTTTGCCGAGTGGGCCACTTCTACTAGTAAGCCCTTTGCAGATCACCGAGGAGGTCGTAGTTGGTGCTCATTTGTGGCACATCACGGCAATTGGTGAAACCGCCCCCGGCCGCGAATGGTTAATCGAAAAAGCAGCCGTCGACGTCATTAAAGAAATGGACGAAGCCTCCGAAGATCCAATTATTGCGCACGGGCCGCTGGCGCGCTTTGCTGACGTTGAAGCCGAAAAGAAGTTCAAGCGCACCATCAATAACGCGCAGAAAAAGGCCTTACCAAAAAGGCACCTTCACCTCGTCAAGAAACCGGGTTCAATCAAGCAGCGCCAAACAACCAAGCGAACAACAGCCAAAAAGGCTAGACAAACAAAGTAGCTTGTGCTATAGTTAATCACATTGCATCCGAATGGATACCGTCTCTCATGGTTAATCGCACAGATTTGTACCTTATGAGAAATCAAAAGGTTCTCACTGTTCGTCTGTAGCGAATTATCATTTATCCCAGAAAGGGAAACTATTTTTATGGCCTATGGCAATCAATCACGCTCATCAGCACCCCGCGGCGCACGCCCCGGACACCGTTCATTCGGTGGCAACAACCAACGAAGTGGCGGCCGCTCAGGTGGCGGTGGAAACCGACGCGGAGCATACATCCACCCAAGCAAGTTTATTAACAAAGCAGTCGCAAAGGCTGATGAAGTAATTTACGAATCAAAGCACGAGTTCATGGACTTTGCTTTTAGCGCTGACCTACAACACAACATTATCGAAAAGGGTTACAAAATCCCTAGCGCCATCCAAGACCAAGCGATCCCACTGATCCTTGAAGGTCGTGACGTTATTGGACTTGCTAACACCGGTACCGGTAAAACAGCTGCCTTTATTCTTCCGATTATCGAGAAGATCCGTAACACCCAAGACTTCAACTCAGTTCTTATCATGGCTCCAACCCGTGAACTAGCTGTACAGATTGACGAACAATTCCGTGAATTCTCACGTGGCATGCGTCTTTTCTCAGCACTCGTTGTTGGTGGAATGAACATCGAACGTCAAATTCGTGACCTTCGTCGTCGTCCGCACGTCATCATCGGTACACCAGGCCGTATGAAAGACCTCATGCAACGCCGCGAACTAAAGCTCGACCAAGTGAAATACCTTGTTCTTGACGAAGCCGACCGTATGCTCGACATGGGATTCATTAACGACATCCGTGAAATCGTCGACCAGACATCACGTGACCGCCAAACACTCTTCTTTAGTGCAACGATCACCCCAACGATCCAGGCCCTCGTTAACACCTTCCTTAACGACCCAATCGAAGTATCTGTTCGTACATCAGAAACTGCTGAACACGTCGAACAAGATATCGTCGAAGCTCGTGACAAAGACCAAAAACTTGAAATCCTACTTGAAATGCTTTCACAGTCTGATTTCGAAAAAGTCCTTGTCTTTGGTGAAACTAAGTTTGGCGTCCAACGTCTTTCTGACCACCTCGAACAAAGCGGCATGACATCTGTTGCCATCCACGGTAACAAGTCTCAGTCACAACGCCAACGTGCCCTCAAGATGTTCAAGGACAACAAAGTCCGCATCATGGTTGCCACAGACGTTGCTGCTCGTGGACTCGACATCCCTAACGTGTCTCACGTTATCAACTTCGAACAACCTGCGACCTACGAAGACTACGTTCACCGTATCGGCCGTACTGGTCGTGGTGGTGCAAGCGGAAAAGCTTACACCTTCGTCCCAATGCAAGACCGACGCTAGTCGTTCAGCCCGTTCACAGACACACCTCATTATGGGGTGTGTTTTTGATTACTCGTAAAATGAGGCGTATAATAAAGAGGTTAAGCTAAACGAAGGAGGGAATATATGTCCAGCCACAAAAACGTAAAGCTCATCGTCACCGCAAGCAGGTACGCGACACTTAGACCCGGTGATCGGCGATAGAATCGCACTTTTACGCCATGTTACAAAAGAAGACCCCAACCATATAGGAAAGGGGTCTTCTTTTTTGTCTACCGTACCCGTGCGCAGGGCTAGTAGTAAGTGACTATATCAGTAGCGATAACGCCGTCACAACGACACCAGTCGCAGCCGACCAAAACAAAATACCAATAGCCTTACGGCGATCTTTTTGGCGAAACGCCTCCAGCTCTACCTGATCAGTAACACCAGCACTATTAATAACATTGAATATACCTTTCAAGCCAAAGGCGGCACAAAAATGCAATCGGTCTTGCAACAACCCTATCGTCGCTAGTGTTGCCGGGAAGACCAGCAGAAGTCGCCACGCCCAGTGAGCCTCAATGACGACGAGGGTAGCTAGCAGTGCAATCGTGACGATTGCACCAACGATACCACTCAGGCGCCGCATTCGTCGCTCGGCGGGACCAATATTACAGACTCCTGGATAGTACGAATGGGTAGCAGGCGCCGGCATGGCTACTTTCTACCCTTGGAAAGCGCAATAATAACCACAAGTGAGGTCAGCGCCACGGCAATCAGCAGGACACCCGCTACAATCGAAAGGGCTGGGTTGTAATCAATATCAATCGCGGCACTAATCAATAATTGTGTCGCCAGCGTTAACGACAGCAGGATAATCATCAGGTGGGCGCGGATTAATTCTTGTTTGGCAACTTTATCTTTGACTGAAAATTTTTTGAGCAGTTTTTTATTCATACATTGACTATACAGCGCCCAAAGCACAAGAACAATGTCTGTGGGCGAGTGGCAATATTATGCAGCCAAAATAGGGCAATTATAGGGGTCTTATGGTATAATAACGGAAGTAATAAAACGATTGGACCACGATGGCTAAGCACAAAAACTGGCATGGCGCCTCACGGAAGCGTCTTCTGAAGAAAAAGCTCAAAAGCTTGAAACTAAAGAACGCCTAACAAAAACGACTCACTATGAGTCGTTTTTTATTTGTTTTTGCCAACTGGCTTTCTACTGCGCGCCGATTTTTAGCACTTCGCCCGAAAGCTTGTCGCGGAAGTAGCCATCGTGACTAACGTAGATAATCGCACCAGAGTAACGTCCTAGTGCCGTTTCAAGCTCTTCAACACTCGGAAGGTCAAGGTGGTTCGTTGGTTCGTCGAGGATCAGTAGCTGCGGATCATTCGCCAGCATCGCAATCAACTGGAAACGTGCTTTTTGACCACCACTGAGGCGCTTGACGGGAGTTTTGCCGTCACCTTCGGTAAATAGGTAGTCACTCATCAATGAACGAATCTTAGTCGTTGAGATAGGTAGGTTTTTCGCAAGGTACATACGTTCGACAGCTTCTTCAAGTGGCATCTCGAAGTACGTTGGTGAAACCTCTTGTTCGTAAATACCGACGCGGACTTGCTTGTCGAGCGACAGTTCACCGCCGTACATCGTCACTGATTCGTCGCCGAGGATTGCCTTAATAAGCGTCGTCTTACCAGCACCGTTGCGTCCACGGAACTCGATCGCTTCGCCTTCACGCAGGTCAATGTTGATACCGGCAAAGAGTGGCTTGTCGTAACCAAGGCTCAAGTCGCGGGCTGAAATAAGCACGTGCTTGCTACGAGATTCATCGTTCTTTAGGTTGATACGGACGTTTTTAGCTTTAAACTTATCATACTGCGCAGCAACTTTATAGTTAAGGTTGTCGACTGAATCTTTATCAATCCAGAACGTCGGTTTGACGCGCGTTTGGAGTTCGGCAAGTTCTTTGCGACCTTCTTCTTCCAGACGCTTGAAGCGCTGAATCGTACCGCCGTGGCGAGACTTTTCCTTGAATCGCTGGTATTCGATAACTTTTGATTTCAAGTTGATAATACGCTTTTCGATCATTTCAAATTCATTCATTTGGCTACCGGTTGAGACGGCGTTTTGTTTCAGGTAGGCGTCGTAGTTACCTTTAAAGCTTTGTGATCCACCGTCTTTGAGTTCGATAATCCGGTCGACTTCGCGCAGCACGTCACGGTCGTGAGTAATCAGTAGCGTACCTTCGTGTGCGCCTTTTAGCCATTCAATAAATTGGTCTTTGGCAATGTAGTCCATGTGGTTGGTTGGTTCGTCAACGAGTGCAAGATCGGCATCGGAGTGCATGATCTTCACCACTTCAACCAGTCGCTTTTGACCACCAGACAGGGTAGAGAAGGCACGGTGAGCAATAGCCGGGAGCTGGAAGTTAGTCAGCTCACGCTCGATCTGTTCTTCGATTTGGTAAAAACCCTTGTCGTCAAAACGCACCAGCGCTTCGCTATACTCGTTGATCTTCTTCATGTTGTCACCCATTGTTTCAGGGTACGTTTCAATGATGTGGCTGAGTTTTGAGTATTCGGGCAGACCCTGTAGGACGTACTGCAGGACTGTCTTGTCGCCAACGTCATGATATTCCTGCTGCGTTGCAACAACGACCGTGCCGGGCTTGTAAATGATGTCACCGGTGAAGTCTTTGTCTGTGCCAGCTAGGATACCGAAGAGTGTTGATTTGCCGACACCATTACGTCCAATAACGCCGATTTTCTCGCCGTCATTAATCGTAAACCTGACGTTGGACATCAGAGATTTTGGCCCAAAGGACTTTTCGGAAATAGTAATATCAGAAATCATAACTTTATCCATTGTAACAGATAAGGGGGCGCTTGTCCCTTGCAAAATGGTATTTTCTGTGACATAATTATAACTAATAGAACATGTCGTTCGTCACCTTTGACTTCATTTTGGGCATCTCCTGCGACTTCTACTAACAAATATCCACCCTAACAAAAAGGAGTTATCTCACATGTCAGTCAACTGGAAGGTCCTCTTATAATGCCAAAAATTATCCTACGAATTGAAGTAGTTCGATCGACCTCAAAATTCATTAGTTCGATGAGCGAACAGTCCGCGCGCGACATCGTTCAGACACTCCAAAAACATTACAGCGATGTCGTCATGACCAACGTTGACACGATCTCTGATATGCATGCACTCCTGGCCCGCAAACCAGACCTCGTGTTCGCTGGTATTTATTTCATCCGTGATGAGGCAAATGGTGGAGAAAAGGTATGGCTTGCTGATGCACTCGAAGCAAACGGTATCGCCTACACTGGATCAGGTAAACACGCGAACCGTCTCAGCCTGAACAAACATCTCGCCAAGGAGCGTATGGTCGAGCGTGGTGTGCGCACCGCTTCGTTCATGCTAGCTGGTCGTGACGATACAGCAGCGATTGACGAAGGCGCGTTATCCTTCCCGCTATTTGTAAAGCCAAGCAATAAAAGTGGGGGGCAGGGTGTTGATGAATTCTCTATCGTCCATACAACCGCCCAACTTCAAGATAAAGTTCAATCAATTCACCGCGAAGACAGCACCGACGCACTTGTCGAGGAATACCTTTCTGGTCGCGAATTCAGTATCTCTATTATTGGCGGAGCTGATGGATTTATCGCAATGCCGCTTGAGCTCGTGGCAGAAAAGGACAGCAACGGCGATCGAATTCGTAGCCAAGCCGTCAAAACATCCGATTCCGAAGACATGAATGAAATCACCGATCCAATCGAACACCTGCTACTCGAAACAATTGCCATTGAAGCATTCCAAGCCCTCGGCGGCATTGGATATGGCCGCATCGATATTCGCTTTGATGGCCACGGCGTGCCATACTTTTTGGAAGCAAATCATATCCCAAGCCTTATCCAAAAAGATAGCTCGTTTTTACGAGCCTACGAGATGACACTCGGCGGAAGCTACGAAGACATGATTCTACACATCGTGAAACTCTCGCTTGGTGCTAAAGTTGCACAACCCAGCCTCGTACCTGTTGCTTAGTTTTTTGATTGGTAACGAAGTACTTTTAGCAATTCATCGACTGATTCACCCAGTGTAAATTCTGCGACCGCCTTTGTGCGGTCCTTTTTTACAGCTGCGCCGAGTGCGACGGCCGTCTTAATGCCCTTAATAAGTGCCCGCGGGTTGCGCGGTTCAACCAGTGTCAATAATCCACAGTTTGTTTCAGGAAGACCACCAATGTTACTCGCGATGACTCGGCAGCCGGCGTGTTGAGCTTCCACTGATAGCATCCCAAATGGCTCGGCGTAAACGGATGGTACTAGCAGGATGTCGGTTTGGGCAAGTAGTTTTGCCATAGACAGGACGGACTTTTGTGGCTGAATGAGTTTTGCGTAAGGATAGGCATCCAACATACGCGCCAGCACTTTTCCTTCGACGACATGTTGCCCGGCCATGACGATTGTCATCTGGAAGTCACCCCCGCGCATTTCATCTTCGTGCAGCATCTCGAGAATCGTATAAATACCTTTTTGAGCATGCAGGCGCCCAGCGTACAGAATGCGGGTTCGCTTGGTGGTTTTTGAGCGAGCTACATGACTAAATACTGGGTCGGCAAATGGCATAACAACGTTAATGCGACTATTCGGGACGTCGAGGTATAGCGCCCATTGCTGCGCGCTATAAATACTCGTGGCGATGACCGTCTTGTTGACGATATCGGCCTTTCGTCGCGGCTTGTCAGCAAGCTTTGGAATCACGCAGTGCAAAATTATGGCAGCTTTGTGTTTTGTGGGGACATCGTAGCTACGATTCACATAGACGATTCGCCCCGGAATTGTACTGATTTCTTCTGGCGTTTTTAGTGATAGGAAAGGGATGTCGGGGAAGTCGGCCCGGCCATCCTTGATACCATGCCCAACGCTTACCACTTGAGCGCCAATTCCTCGACGCAGCAATTCCCGTACCTGCCCTGCAGTGTATGTTTCTGATCCACCAGTTCCGGCAAACATCGCTTCGCCCTCGGGCCATACAAATGAAATCACAAAAAAACTCCTAACATACGGTTATAAAAGCTTGAAGAGGGAAGAAAGCAGGAGTGCCAAAAGAGATCTCAAAGAAAATCTAGCTGGATTAATTATATCATAATTTTACTAAAAAGTCCATGATAACGGGGGCGAGACTGTCCGTACTACGTCAGGCGGACGCTAAGTCCAAGGCCACCAAATTCCTGGCAAACAAAAACTGGGGCGCTCGTCGTACTCAGGGCTTCGTCGTATGCGTAGCCAATCTCGCAAAATAACCGCAGCTGATCAATCTGTTCGATCTTGTGACGAATCATCCAACCAGCAAAGGCGCCGCGGGCAATCTTGGCATGCACCACGACGAAGGTCGGTTCGCCTGTTTTTGGGCTTATCGTCAAGAATCGGGGAGTAACAAGGTAACGAGCATCGATATATTTCGTCACCACTTTGCCATATTCGACGGCCGAAAGGTCAACAATCAGCTCACGGTGCGGCAGTGTCAAAGCGATACTGTCACCCCAATACTGATACAGATTCGGCGTTATAAATCCAGGCGTTTTGTAGCCCATCTCAAATCGGTACGGATAAATGCCGTCAAGTGGTCGCAAGATACCGTACAATCCCGACAAGATGCGCATATGTTGCTGTGCGTATGCCCGGTCGCTCTGCGACCAATCCGCTACCTGTAGCCCACTGTAGATATCGCCCAAAAAACTATCAACAGCAGGTCGCTGCTGCGCTGCGTCGTGGGTCCACGCCTGTAGCAACTGCTGCGTCGAAGCCGCCAGCTTGTTCGATACATGCATGATCGATTCGATATCCGTCACAGACAGTGCCGCCAGATACGACTGCAGCGTCTCGGTCTGGGGCAACAATACGGGCGTCGTCAATAACACCCGGGTATCGATTGCAGCCGGGCGCATCGTCTTCGAAGTGTGGATCAAGACAATCATCTACTCGACACGTCTCGCGAACAATTCTTCAGTCTCACGCATAAATATCTCGGCCATTTTTGGACCAACCCCGTACAATGTTTGGAGCCGCTTGGAAAACTGGTCTTCGTCTTCACTACTATCAAACATCAGCACCAGCGAGCCTTCATAGTCGCCCACGAGTTGCTCCATGCAGCGGCGCAGGCCTCGGGCAGTCACTTCGTCGTACCGTGCGTACCGGCCTTCATCTAATAATTCCACCAGTTGCCAGTGCGAAAGATTCAAAATGGCCCACGGCGTATCAATCTTGCGCTCGACAAACAGCCGCCACGTATTGATCGCAACCGTTGCCTGAATTGGCTTACTGAAAAGGTAGGCGAGCAAAAACCAACGAAATAAATCATCATCGCCCGATGTCACATCAAGGCCGAAATCTTCGGCGTAATGAATCGGCTTGGGCTTTTTTTCTTTTACCATGCTTTTAGTATAGGGCGTCTTAGGGCAACTAGCCTATTAACGACGACCGATATTCATAATACCCGGGTCATAGTCATCTTCTGTCGCCTCACGCAGCCTTGGCGTATTGACGGTGTAGTAACGATGATCACAGCGCACTATGTTGTCACGACGCAGCTTTCCCAGTGCTGCAATCGTCGTCTCCCGGGTCAGTCCAACAAAATTTGCTAACTCCTGTTGAGTTAAGGGAATTGTAATCTTTACCATACCTTTCTTCATATCGACGCCATAGATGAGGGCAAGATGACGAAACGTATACAGTAGCTTCAGGTGGGCCCGCGACTGTTCGAGCGCCTCAACGCGTAGCTCGCGGTTCACATGCGCAATCACTTGTTGATCGAGTACAAACTTCGCAAAATCATGATTCCCGTCGACATGTTGCAAAATATCATCACGGTCAAGCACGTACAGCACGCAGTCCGTATGGGCCTGATAGTAATATAGCGCGGCGTGCGACTTACCAAAAATCCAGTAGATTGGAATCAAGTCACCAGCGACTTTGAACGCAACCGATTTCTCTTCACCATTATTCGTAAAGCTCGTTACTTTTACGAAGCCACTTTTTAGCACATACGCGTGATGTGGCACATAGTTTTGCTGCAAGATGACCTCACCCTTTTGTACCGAGGTGGTAGGGAATTGATCGAAAAACGTGTTGAAATTATTCATAATGTAACCTCTGAAATAATTTTTTTAGTTCGTTTACTCATATCTATCTTATCATTTCCTGATAGATTGATTAAGACGCTCATGGCAATGGCAACGAATAGGGTACAATAGGGAATATGGAGACAACTGTCGCGACTATCACTTCTGATTTGCCAATTTTTGACTATGCAGCGACCATTGTCGAGACGGTTGATGCCAACCAAGTGACAATTATCACAGCTGAAACCGGAGCTGGCAAAAGCACCCAAGTGCCCCAGTATTTGGCGGCGCACGGCTATAGCAAAGTCATCGTGACGCAGCCGCGCATTCTGGCCGCGCGCAACTTATCTCGCCGTGTGCGCGAAGAGTGGACCGAACATACCGGCGTCGATAGCGACTACGTTATTGGCTATCGCACCGCCCACGAGCGCGATGACCACCCAAATACCCACATCCTATACTGCACCGATGGTTTGCAACTAGTGCGCGAAATTACCGGCGTCGGTATTCGTGACCGCCAAGTCCTGATTCTTGATGAGGTGCACGAATGGAACGAAAACATGGAAGTCCTGATCGCCTGGGCAAAAAAACGCTGCCAGGAAGACGACCGCTTTAAGGTTGTCATCATGAGCGCCACCATCGATACCGCACCATTGGCCGAATTCTTTGAGACCAGCGCCGTCATTACTGTGCCAGGCCGTAGTTTTGAAGTCAAAAAGCGCCGCGGTAACGACGTCATTGCTGAAATCCTTGAAAAGCTGCGCACGACGACAAGCAACATGCTGGTCTTTTTGCCAGGCAAGGCCGAGATCCAAGATGTCACCGACGCCATCGCCAAGAAAGCGTCAGCTGCCGGTGTACCGATTATTCCGCTGCACTCGCAGCTCGAGGCGACCGCTCAACAAGCAGCCTTCGCTAATTATCCTAAAGGCAAAATCATCCTCGCAACAAACATCGCCCAAACGAGTGTCACAATTGATGACATCGATGTTGTTATCGACAGTGGCCTGCAGCGTCAAAGCGAAGTGCGCAATGGTGTCGAAGGATTGTTTATTGCTCAGACCTCGCAGGCTGATTGTCTGCAGCGCGCCGGCCGAGCTGGGCGCACCAAAGCGGGCGAGTATATCCTGGCCCAGTACGACACCTTGCCATGTCTTGATTTCGAGGATCGACCCGAGTACGGTACACCGGAAATCTTGCGCAAACACATCGACCGCCTGACACTGCGCCTTGCCAATGTCGGTATGGATATCGAGCAGCTCGATTTCTACCACGACCCTAGCATCCGAGCGATTCGCCGCGCCAAGCAAACATTAATTGCACTAGGCGCAATGACCTACGGCGGAATGGTGACTGATATCGGCCACCTCATGGAGCAATATCCCGTTGAATCAAGTTACGCCCGGATGTTAGTTGAATCGAAATTATACTCACACGCTGTACAGACCAAGCTAACAGCCATTATCGCTATTCAAGAAATTGGTGGCATCGTCAAAGGTGGTACCCGCTACACCGGCTGGCAAAAATACACCCGTCAAAAAAAGTCAGACCTGCTGGCGCAGTACGATGTCTTTTTAGCACTCGAACATATCTCACCAGATGATTACGAGGACCTCGGTATCATTGCTAAAAATATCACCAAAGCCCGCGAAGTCATGGAGCGCCTGAATCACGATTTGGCCGACATCGAACTCAGCGATACGGTCCTGACGCCGATTTCAGGTGAAGAACAAACCGAGTTAATGCGCAGCATTGTTGCTGGTCAAATTGATCAGCTATGGGCTGTCGATGAACTCGGCAACGCAACCCACATCACCTCGAATACAACCCGCGAACTATCCAGTAGTAGCGTCGTCAAACATCCGACATTGGTTGCCGGAACACCGTTTGACCTTGAAGTACCGACCCGCGACGGCAAGCTACAAACGATGCACCTCGTACAGGGGATTACGTCAGTTAGCACTGAATGGCTCATTGATCTTGCACCGGAACAGTTCGCCAGCAAACGCGGCAAGATGGTCTACGAACCCTACACTGGGTCACTGGTGATTCGCCAACAAATTCGAGTCGGGAAACGTGTCTTTGAAGGCGCCGGTATTCCCGTCACCAAAAACACCAAGCAGAATCAGAAATTTTTCCAGGAAGCCTTTGCTAAATGGGCCGCAGATCAGCTGGAGCGCGAACGTCGCACACTCAGCACTTCACACAGCAAGCGCATCCCGAGCGTGCCGATGCCGCAGATTCGTCATCACGTTCGATCACTTGCTGGTCAAATTATCAGCCTCGATGGATTAGCGTTTCAGAAACGAAAGCAGTTAACAGACCTTGCAAAACTTGCGACGCACTTGGGTGATGACTTTATGAATCATGTCGCCTCGTCATACAGCAAACCCCACACACCCGGTCGCCACCATGCGCATAGGGGGTGGAAACCAGCCCACAAACAGCGCCGCGAACGCGACTTTAGGCGCTAAGGTGTTTTTTAATAAGCTTGACGATAGCCCGACTAGCACGCGGTGAAATGATATGCGCTTCGGCGATCTCATCAGACGTGACGTGCGCTGCCATATCGGCAAAGAATTTATTCTTACTGTCTTTAATAACGAGTCCATCCAGGCTACCATACAAAATTTCAGTCGGAACGGATAGCTTCTTTAGCTCACTCACTGAGGTCTGACTGATAATGGTATTTTGCATACTACGCTGCGAAGGAATCCAGTTATCCGGCGTCAGGTCAAAGCCGGTGAACTGCCCGAATACTTTTTGGGCCAAGGTGAATTTCCCCAGCCACGACGGCATTTGCTTGAATATCTTTTCATAGGTAGAGATATAAAATTTGGTGCGTTTTTCAGCATTCGAGCCCTTTGGTAGGCCGACATAAAAGGGCGGTTGGTACAGAATAAGCCGTTCGACCAAATCAGGTCGTAACTTAGCGACACGGATCGCAATCAAGCACCCCATAGAATGACCGACGAGTGTGACAGGGCCTGATAATTTGCTTTTGCGGAGCGTGCGAATCACCGCCCGTGCGTGGTCGTTGGTATCGTACGCAACCCAGTCCGCTAGTGGACGAACGGAATGTCCAAAGCCTAGCAAATCAAACACTAGTGTACGAGCAGGCAGTTTTGAGAGTAGTTTTGCGGTCGACGCCCAGCTTTTGCCAGAGTTGGCAATACCGTGCAGCAAGACGACCGGTTTCCCGACACCAGCATCGTGCCGCGTATACAAGATAAACGGCTGACGCAAGAGTCGATGTTGAATCCAATCACCAATAGGCATAGCGCTAGTATAGTCCAAAACTCTGGTTACTGCACGAGCGGCACATCAAAAGACCAACGCATATTTCCTGTAGAAAAGTACGTATAGCCTGTCTTTAAACTAACCGTGTTGCACGCATTTGAGCCATACTTACCGCCTGGATCTGCGGCGGTAATAGCATCGTCCCAAACCATTGGTGTCGAGCTAGGGTTACTGTCCGAAGTGACGTAATGCAAAATTGGATTATCCTCATCCACACTGCTTTCGCCAAATTCACGTCCGATGATCGCGAAGCGCTGCGGATTTGTTCGTGTTGGTGCACAAAAGATAAAGGTCTTTTTTGGATCGGGTTTGCGTGTATCCTCGAAGACGTTGGCCGTTTTCAAAATTGTCTCTAACTCTAGCAGTGGATCGGAATACGGCTCAGGATACACGATCGGATAGCGATCATTGTCCTTGTAAAAAAATTTCATTTCATCAGATAGATTCTGCAAGTCCGTCATAACAACGATCACCTCCGCGCGGTGGCGAACACCGTTATAAGAAACCGAAACAACAGTTGCAAGAATGCCGATAATCGCTATAACGATCAGCAGTTCGACAATTGTAAATGCAGCTATGGCGCGGCGACTATTCTGAGTAACTATTTTAAGCATTAGCACTTATGATAGCACGATATGGACAGCCTACCGATATACGCAGACCAATTACGGACGTAGTGTTCCAGCGAAAACCTGCCATGCCAGTAGCGACTTGGCAACGAGACTCAGAACAATATAGACGAACTCACCGTAAAGGTAGTCTTTCCATGGTCCAACTTTTTTGTATTGCAGTACCATGTTGATAGCAAACCCATTAAAGAAGACAAAGATAGAAACAAAGATCCAGTACACAAACGACGGCGCAGTACTGCCATTATTCGCACCAAGCCACAGAGCAAAGGCAATCACTACCCACGGAATGGCCCCGGCGAGACAACCAATCCAGTAGCTCAACCAGTTTGTCTTTTTGGTTGTCTGGTTGTGCACTTCCATGACCAACCCAAGCAGGTTCATAATCGCGACGAGTGCAAATAACATCACAAGACTCATCGCATCGTAAATGCCAACGAGTAGCGCGATAGCAACAATCATAACACTGGCAGAGAGTGCATATTCAATCCAGCGAGCAACGTTGATACCTCGGGCAAGCTGTGCGTTATAACGTTTGTTGTAGACTGTTGCGATTGTAAAGTGCGCCGCAGCTGACAGGAACAAGAAAATGACAATCAGGAGGGGGAGCGACACATCAAACAGCACCTTCGTCGTTGGCTCGAGGCTCTGCGTCGCCGGGTCAAACGCCAAGAACGATCCACTAATCGGGAGCGTAAACTCTTTACTCAGTAGCAAGACGGCAATCGCCTGGGTAAGATGCAGGAACCCTGCGATAATATTAAATTTACGCAACTTCTTGAAGGGGATTGGCTTAGTCATACACAAACTATAGCATAAGCGGTGCGGCAGGAAGAGAGGAGACTATAGCCAGGTGGCGACACCGCCATGGTGCGAGCACGTACCGCGTCGACTTTGACTGTAACTATACGTTCCATCACCGCATCGAGCGGTCGCACCAGATGGGCTGCTGGACGGCGAGGCAACATGATTACCTTGTGAGTTGGTATAGCCATCACCCGAGGATGACGTGGATGTAGCAGCCGGTTTAACATAGGTCCCTACAAGCGTCACTTGTTGGACGGGCTGTTTTAAAATTTCACGCTTCACTTCACTACGTGCGGTTTCGAGTCCATTAACGTACGTGACGTCATAGCTCACTGTGCGCTCGCCGTTAACTCCAGATATAGACAGCTTACGTTCGCCAAGTGGCAATGTACTGTCATTTTGATCGATTGACGTAAACTCTATTGGTTCAGTTTTTGTTTCCGATCGCACCTGAGGCTTTGCTGCTTCGAGTTGACGAACACGCTCTAATTCAGCTTTTTTAGCAGTCTCAGATGCAGCCTGTTGCGACTGAGTAGCGTTACTCTCGACAGCGCCCTGTGGCGATTGCGGCACCACGACGGCCATAGCAACCAGTAGTACAGCCGCAACGATGATCGGGCCCTTGCGCTGCGTCTTGGGTGTGCGCACAGCCTTAACAATAAAATAGACACCGTAGGCAAGTAATACCATAGCAAGTGCAGACCTAAAGCTAGTCATCATCCAAAGCAATATAAAGGCACTTACCGTCCCGAGCACCACGTATGCGCGGCGCTGCTCTTGTTTGGTGTAGTCGTCCCAATTTTTCTGAGGTGTGGTCTTTTTATGTGCCATCATAGGCACAGTATAGTCCACATTTTGTAATTATGTTACTTTTATTAAGCTTTTTATAAGATTCGTCTAACGGGCGAAAATAAGAACGTCGTCAATCAGACCAGTATAATTATTACTAGAGTTCAACGCGCCGATTGTTGTGACGGTCGAGCTAGGAGCAGATACCCCGCTAGTGCCGGCGGCCTTTTTGCCGTCGACATACATCGTCAGGTTTCCTGCATCATAAATAAGGGCGAGGTGATGCCATTTCCCATCGTCAATCGACACACTGCTCGTTATCGCATTCCACGAACCGTTATGGCCCGCTTTTGGGGTACAGCCGTAAAACGCCGAGCCATCCCCACTCATAAAGTTATTACTCCCGGCGCAACTTGTAGATTTTACCCACGCTGCTTTGACATAGTAGCTCGTACCAATCGCTGCACTCGTTGTGACGCGGCTTGTACCGTTCAGACTGACTGAACAACCCGTGCCTGACGGCGTATCAGTTGACCAGGCAACAGTTCCTACTATCGTACCGGCGTTATTTGCATCACTCCCATCACCAACATTGCTACCAGAACATTCGTTAAAAGCCCAGACCGCTGTCGCATTCACAAACTCTGGCGATCGTCGCAGCTGCGTGGCGAATGCCTGAGCGGCCGCCATACGAGCACGCTCTTGTACGCCATTAAATACAACAATAGTAATTGCCGCAAGGATACCAATAACGACGATCACGATAAGCAGTTCGACGATAGTAAAAGCCTGATTTTTCTTTGATGCCCACATTCTGTTTAAAGTATAGCAGACACCGGAAAGGCGGTCGCCCGCATTGACTAATAGTCATATTTATTCTAATATATATGTAGGACGTATGTCTTGTACTACACAATCTACGACAGGAAGGAATTCAACATGGCTACCATGGTTGAATCCAAGCAACACGCCAACCGCGACGGCAGTATCGTCTACGTGCCGGCAAGCACCGTTATCGGAGATGACGTCACGATCGGGCCACGCGGCAAGATCTGGAACAACGTCACGATTGGCGATAATGTCACCATATACGACGGGGTCATGATCGAAAACGGCGTCACAATCGGCGACAACTCTGTACTCTTTAGCAACGTCAACTTGGAAAAACGCGTCACGATAGGCGATGACTCGCTGATTGGGCGCGGCGCAACTATTGGCACTGCGACCACAATCGGCCACAACGTCATGGTAGGTGACGGCAGGTCCAGAAATAGCCTGGCCGGCAACGGCATCGTGGTGGGGAGTCGCACAACTATCGGCGACAACAGTACGATTGCGCAGCTCGCAAAAATCGGCAACAAGGTCGAGATAGGCCCACACTGCGTCATCAACGTCAGGAGTATCGTCCGTGACGATGTACACCTGCCCGAGTACTCGTTGATACAAAACCATTCCATTGTCAGTCCGGGCGCCGATGGATCGCCCGTAGTGATACAAATCTAGGTCCTAGCCTCGAACTCCGGTCTCGCCCTGAAAGCGCCCCGTTGAGTCGGGGCGCTTTTAATTTCTCGATACAATTTAAGTGTTTACCCTACAGAACTTCTAGGCCATCGCCGAGTTCGAGGCCCTTAATCTTTGGCATGCTGGCCTGACCAATATAGCCCTGCATACTGCCGACAATGGTTGCGGTGTTAAGTAGCAAACTCTGCGCCTGCTTTTCGCGCTGCGCCCAGAGGCGTTCGTAGGCAACGCGCTCCTTCGTCACCTGTGTATTCATTGCTTGGTAGGTCTCAACCATGCTTTCGATTTGTTGAGCAAATTCATGGCTCGTCACGAACCCATATAATGCATCGGCTTTATCGCCCTTGTTCTGGGCCGACGCACGCTCACGACCGACATCCAGTAGGCTTTTACGAAGTAGGGTAGCGAGGACGATAGCGAGTTTTGGCTTGACCACCCAGACGCCGTCGACTTGACCCATGTCGCCGTCGACAGTCTTTGGCAAGACTTCACTAATGATAACCGGGATGTTTGCCTTGGCACTGCGAAGGTCAGTTTTGAGTTTTGGAATCCAGCCATCGGTCCAGTTTTTCGTGCGTTTGATTTCCCACAAGATCACGCCGCATTCAATGCCGCTTTGACTACGAACAGTATGGCTAATGTCAGCACCATTAACTCCCTTGGCAACTGGATTAATCGTGTCGTCGCGAAAAGCACTCGCCAAAACCTCTTCTAGATCAAGTTCCAGTATTTCACCTTGTAGCTGCTGGCTACCCTGAGCCGCTTTGCGCTGGGCATCTTCAAGTGCTTTTTGCAGATCAGTAATCGTCTTTTCTTTTGCGGCTAGGTTGAGGCGCTGTTTTTCATCAGCTGTTTTTTGGACCTCATCGCGAATGCGGGCGCCCTCTTCGGAGATTTTCTTTTCTGCCAGTAGTTCGGCGTTATCCTTGGCGCTATTGGCCTCGCGAAGGGCGATAGTCATAGCAGTTAACTCATCACGCTGTTTATCCCGGGCAATTTTTTCAGCCTCGGCGTCATCACGGAGTTGCTTGACTAGCAACTCTTGCTCGTTGTTAGCTTTGCGTTGGTCATTCGCGGCTTGCTGTTCGAGCTTTTTCTTTTCAATCTGCAGGTCAGCTTCGGCTTGTTGGTGGAGTAATTCTTTTTCTGCTTCGAGTTGTCGTGCAGCCATGAGTTTAGCGGCGTCACGCTCTTTGGAAACGAGCGCTTCTTGGTCTAATTTAAGTTTAGCGATTTCGGCAGCGTGTTCGTGCTGCGCCGCTGCGAGGACGCGTGCTTCAATCTGCCCCTCAAGCGCTTTATCGATTTCAATTTCTTTCCCACAGTGCGGACAGGTGACGGTATTCATAGCAATCCTCCAAGACGTCTTTGTTGGGTCTTATTATAGCAGCACCTTCGTCCACCTCACACCTATTGACTTTTACAAGCATATGTAGTATAATTTTCTAACGTTCGTATTTTTTGACAGATTGGTGTGAAAGATGAAGCAGGCAATACAGCGGTATGTTTCCTCTGGTCGTATGCAGACGGAGCTTGACGAAAGTTCCACTACGCAAGCCGAATCAGAGCAGCGGCAGATTGACAAGATCATGTACGGCGAAGGCAACGAAGCTTTCTACGCCGACCTGCGAGAGCAAGACGCGCGCTTTCAGCGAAGCCAGCTCATCGACGGCATCAACCCGTCGACAGGCACGCACTTCACCGCGATGGAACATCGTGACGTGCTCGTACACCTGACGCTGACTCCGGATGAACGGCGAGCGATCAACTATTGGTCATCCGTCGAGCATGAATCGCTACAAGACAGCATCGCCCTTGAGGTTGAAGCAGCCTGGCGTGATCACAAGTAACACCCTGCACTACGAACGAGCCCCCGAGAATTTCTCGGGGGCTTTTTCCTTTTACGAGCAAAAAAGTAAAACCCCGCTCCAAAGGAGCAGCGCTCTACCTTGAAACGGGGTGGTAATTCGTTGTACCGTCATCATCTGTGCGCGTGGTCGGTGGCAGAGTTTGTCGAAGCTCATCAACGAAATCAACGAGGTAACCGGCCGTGTGTAGCACTGCGTCTAGCAGCGCAATCACGTCGTCGGCACTCGTTTGGCCGTCATTAAAGACCGTCAGCGATGACTCCATTACATTCACATGTTCCACGCCGGAGCACCGAGACAGTAATCCGTGCAGAACGTAAACGAGCACGTAGCCGTCGACGTTTTTTCGCACGTAGCCAGTCGTCGCAAACACCATAAACGGCGCACCGCGCTGAGTAAGGATACGATCAAACTCCAGATACAGCCCGCCGCCCTGAGCGCTAAAATCATATTTCAGCGTGATCTGGATGCGACGCCGACCATAGGCTGGGTAAAACGGCTTTACAGACATGGCGCCACCTTTCAGGGCATCGTCGACACAGGGATGAGTTGGTAATGTACACCGAAGTGCAGGGAACCTCACGAATATCTATATAGTTTCATAAATCACTATTATCGTCAATCTTCCCGTATAATAGACCCTAGGAGGTATGTGACGAAGAAGAAACTACTGTCTGTCATCACGGTCATACTAGGCGCAAGCGCCTTGGTCTTTATTCTTGTCATGATTACCGAAGTGCGCACCTACGGCGAACAAGTCGCTACCGGCTGTAGCGACAAGAAACCAGTGCATACTCAACTTATCAAAAGCACCAGCCCGCAACTAAAAAAACTCGCTCAGTACGAGATGCTGTGCAAGGGCGCAATCGTCGATCAACTCATGGTATTTTTACCAATGCCGACATCACCTAGTGAGGCAACTGTATTTGCCGATAACGCTGCAAGAACGCTGCAAGAATTTGCAAAAAATGATATTTCGCCTTTGGTGTTATTCGAACCATCCCTGACTATCTCGACCGTCGTTAACGACATCCATGACGGCCACTACGACACGGTACTGGCGCGCTACTACGATCGACTAAAGACACACGCTATTACTGACGGCCAGATGGGGACGTGGGTCTTATTTCCCGAAGCAAATACGCCGACCTGGCGCATCACCAACCCGGCAGTATTCCAGGTCAACGTCACCAAAGTCGCCACTCTACAAAAAAAGTCATTTCCAACAAGTCGAGTAAGTATTTTACTAAACAGCCGCACGCACCCAGATAACGATACAACCTGGAGTAACGGCGAAATCAAAAGTCTCGTGCCATACCTAAATGCCATCCCGGATGGGCTACTCGATAGCTTTGGCTATCAAGGATTTCCTTCACAGTCGCCCGCCAACAGCAGCCCAGGCTACCATCTCCTTAAGGCAGATCAGTTCCTGCCAACCGGCATTGCCCAACAGGCCATGACGACGCTTGGCATCGAAAAAATCTGGTTTAACACCGGGACCTATGCCAGTATCTACACGTCGGATGCCGACAAGACCGTTCGTCAATCAACCGCCCAGCGGCGCGACATGCTACAGCAAATTGTACAGCAATCACGACAGATGCGAGATGTCGACGTTTCGATTAATATCTTTGCGGAAGATAAAACCAAGACTCCTGAATCAATCAATTGGTCGTATTGGCAGGGGAGCTCACCAGAAAAGAGCCCTGATGCGCATGCGCTAGCTGACTTTATTGCTACATTACAAAACGAACATATCGAGTTTTCACTCTACGACACACTATAGGCTGCTACTTATCACCGCGAATAGACTGCGCCGCGTACGCAACCGGCAGAACCGTCAGCCCGCTTTCACGAATCGTTGACAGCTGCCGATCCAGTGTCTCGCTGCTGACGTTATAGGTGCCGGACTCGTCGACGCGGTGATACGATAGCACCAGCCAGACATTATGGCGTTTTGCGTAGTCCAGCCATGACACAAATTCCTTGTCGGACGTGGTATCTAGAATTGCCATCGAGCGTATATTCGTTTCGTCAAAGTAGCGATCGTTATAACCAGTATCGGACGTGCGAATCAGCGGATAATGTTTCTGATAGGTTGTCTGCGTTTTTTGATTGTATTGCCCAAGAGGATAGGCGAAACTCGTAATTGGCCCGACCTGCGCCTCGAGTAGCTGCTTGCTACGAACAGCATTGTCTTCAAGGCTCTTTTGATCAAGTGCGACTTGATTACAGTGTGTTAAACTATGCGACCCGATCTCGTGACCCTTATCGCGTAGTTGCTTGAGCGCATCGACGTTCATGTACTCGGGGACATTACTAGTAGCAACCTCGGCGATAATATACTGGGTTGTCGTGATCGAGTGTTTTTGTAGCAGCGGCAACGCTTTCTTGTAGGTACTTTCCCAACCATCGTCGAACGTGACACTGACCATACCGTTTTCTAGCCCCGCCGCAGGAATCTGATGGATATCATAGGTACGCGTATCGAGCGTGCCTTTCTCGGTACCCGAGACAAGCACCTGTAGCTGCTTTGCCTCGTCACGGTTCGTATATTCACCTGTAAACTGTGTCCACTGCGATGCAGCTGGCAGTGTCACTACGTAGCCATAATCAAGCCCCTCGGCCCTCGTCGTAATACGCGTCACGTCAACCGGAGTCGACGAACGGTACCAAAAACTATAGCCATAACTACGACCTTCATCAACCGGTACCGAATCAACTTGCCAAGCTGGCATCGACTCCATATTCAGCGAGGTTGTCGCGCGCAGATAACTGCCAGATTCAGCATTCTTGACATGCTCAAACAGCACCGACTCATGCTCGATAGTATGACTATATCCAGCCGGCTGCCCCGATTCGCTGTCGATAATCGATAGGTCGGCGTTAGTCACCATGTTCCTGCTAAGCGCCTCAGCGGCCTGAATTCGTTTTTGATAGTTAGTCGATATCACCGGCGCGGGGTCTTTTAGGTTGGCGCTGCCGTCTTGACCACAGACCATCGACGCATCACCACGGGGATGAAGAATCGACTGCTGCACCGAAGCGACCGGCGCAGCAACCAAAGCCATTCGGTAAACAAAATACAGTAGCGCAATCAGTCCACACACCAATACAAATGGCGTCGCCGTCATGAGGCCTCTGCGAATTCGGGCACTATATTTTACGATGGAGTCGAGTGGTTTTTTCATTGGATACTTTGGATATCCTCCGCGCTTACTGCGTACCGGCGGCCTTCTGTTTGCCAGCCGCGGGGCGTCTTTTTGAATTTGCGCAGCACAAATATATCAACAAATGATTGTACAAATCCGGCCAGCTCGATAAATCGCAGGATGTAAAAATAGGCCAGTGTCGTCAATATCATTGGGCGTTTTGCCGCGATAGCCGAAAAGATTGCTAGGGCAGTCACCGCTAAATAATCACCCAACAGCAACAGCAACACCGCGCTGTAGCTCGCTGACGTCAACAGTAGCAACGGTATCATTATCAGGATCTGGAAAAGATAAAACAGGCTCTCTGCCATCTGGTAAGCGATGCCGACGTCGATCGGCCGCGGATGTAATCCCACGCGGTAGGTTTTGAGTCCCTGAAAAAACCCTCTTTGCCAGCGCAGTGTTTGGGCGTAAAAATCACGAATCGTTCGCGGGTCTTGTGTGTAATTTACCGCCTCAGGAATGAATCGAATTCGCCCCAGGCGCTTGCGATGAATCTGCAAGGTCAAGTCAAAATCCTCGGTCAGACTGCCAGATTCAAAGTCTAGTCGCGGTATGATGTTGGTTTGAAAACAGGTCACTGGACCTGGTAAGACGGTGATCATCCCAAACCACGACTGGATCCGCCGAAAAATATGCTGCCCGTAGGTATAGCTAAAACTTCGATAGGTCGCAATCCAGTTGCCACGCATACTCTGTACAAAGCCCACGGCCGCCGCATGTGTTCGCATATCTAAATGCTTTCGATAGATTCGAAAATAGTTTGGTGAAAATATACTATCCGCATCAGCAATATGCACCCAGCAGTAGCGTTTGATGATTTCGAACTTTTCAATTGCTTGCTGGACTGCCCGCGCCTTGCCACTGCGCGCAACGGTCAGAATATTCTTTGGCGACAACCGAGACAAGGCGATGCGCCGAGTATCATCACTCGAGTCATCATCTACCACATAGATATCGTTCAACGACAACCCAGCCGCGACCGCAGAATCTATCGTCGCGCCAAGAATAAGTTCTTCATTATGGCCCGGCAGTACCAATGCCAACTTTCGACGCCGAAAATAGTATCCTCGCAGCTGGGTATCTCGCATTGGCATCCTCCTATTTAGAGTAGTCGTACTTACTACTCTACAGTGATAGCCATTTTAAAAATGTTAAAGATAATACATTTCCGGCTCACCGATACACAGAAAGTTAATCAAGGGGCTACTTCTAAATCACCACCACGTCGAAACATCTTCACCAAAGCAATCAGAACAACCACCGCAACAACAACGTTAAAAATAATGGCGAGTATCGCCAGTGCAGTGCGTGGGTCCTGAGCACTTACAGCACCCTTCGTTAGTAGGCTAAAATCAACGAGGGCGTGAAGAATAATTGGGATTGCAAGAAGGCCGGTTTTTCGAAACACGAGGTACAGCCCACCGCCCAATACCGCCGCATTAATGATTTGCCAAAATACAATTGCTATCGGCGAGCCTGTCAGAATATTTGCAGCATGGAATAAACCAAAAGACACCATCACAAGGATCATAGTCTTGGCTTCGGTGTAGCCCGATCCGCGTCCACCGATTCGAACAAAACCACGAAACAGCACCTCTTCGGTATAACCGACGAAAGCCAGACCCATGGCTGCAACCAAAATAAACAGAGGGTCGAGCGTGACAATATTACCACTCACAAAACTTGCAATGACACCTAGCAAAATCATGACAGTCACGATATGTATCCATCCCGACCGGCGCAGCTGGTATTTATCTGTCCACAAGTCTTGCCACCAGCCGCTATATAACGCAAAGCCAGTCAGTAGCGCTGCACCAACCCCAACAGGAAAGACGACAAAAGCGAATAGGGTAGCGGCCGATTCGGCAATATCGGCATACGATACACCCGATGATAATTGGAGTAAAAATAAAATCGCCGCATAGACAATTGCGACGATCAAGGAGTTACGCAGTGTGGGTGCAACCCTATAGGCCCGGTTAACGATCACAGTTGATCCGTTCACATAATACCTCCTTCCACCGGCAATACTGCCGCTCGTTTCTCTCTATATCATACCAAGGAGCCGCGCATTGTTATGTGATTACGATCACTAGCTGGTCCTGTAACACCCTCGATAATCAGCTACAGCGTCCATGCACCCCAAGAGCCGTTAAAGCCCCATTGTCCCGTACCACCAGATCCGACGGCTGGGCAAATACTTGCCTGTGTGCGCGGAAAGTTCGCGATCACCTGCGGCGCCGATTGGGCATTGTTGACGTAATAGTTCATGCCACTTTTGCTTTGTGCGACTATCGCATACTGTGTCGCATTCCCAAAACAATAGATAAAATTAATCTGACTTGTGTCATAGGCGGACTTCGAAGGCTTGATTTGCACCCGGGGCTGCGCGGTAGGGTCGGCTGCAGCGATAAGTTCGGAAGTAGAATTAGGGTACGTTCCTTTATCGACATAATAGAGTGAAAATTGCTTGGCAATTGCGGCAAGGTCGGACTGTACGACCGTATCATTCGCGCGGTTTTGGACCCCATTAAAGGAGACGATAGTGATCGCCGCCAGAATTCCAATAACGACAATCACGATCAAGAGTTCAACGATTGTAAAGCCAGGTTGTTGTTTGTGTTTTTCCCACATATTTATAGTGAAAGTATAAAGCATAACCAGAGTATGGTCAAAACAGTGTTCATAGAGGGGAGTGTTGCTTATTTTCGCTAAATGTGCTATAATATCCAAACCCTGTCGTCAACGAAAGGAAACAGGATGTTCTTTGCAAAGCGCATGTGGCTACTCGTAGCCATTGCAACACCCATCGCCGCCTTCTTCATTATTGAAGCGGTCGCGATCGTCCAGATCCCGCTGTTGGCGGCACCCGAGTACGGGCCGAACGCCTTTTTGGCGACGGTGCTATTCGGGACTGCCCTGCTGATAGCGATCGGCCTGTATGTCGGCTGGCTGAAGAAGTACTACGATTACTTCAAGCTGCGCGGACTCATCACGGCCCGCCTGCAACGCGGTGATTCACTCGAATTCCGCACAGCGGATGGCACTAGCTACAGCATCACCGGCGAGCCCACGCTGTACACCGTCAAGAAAACGCCACACGGCGTGGACACGACCCACGTGTACAGTATCAGCGACACCTTTTTCTGGGCGGGAGCACAGACAACGACGTCGCGGGTCTACCTGGGTGGTGTCGGCTTTGACGAGTACGAGTACGTCAAAATCGCTCCTCTACAGGTCTCCGCAGGGGCCGCATTCAAGAGCCTGATCAAGGCGCTGAATACACCCGTGCAGACCTAAGCATTACCGCCCCTCCTATTTTCGTGGGGGCTCGCTGACCGAGAACGGTCTTTTTTATTTGTAAAGCAAGATATATCAGTCCAACGTGTAGATACAGTAGATTCCGCCCGGTTCAGGGCTCGTACTGCTTAGCGGAACGCCAACTTCGGGGCAGACAGTCAGTCCAGTATACGAAGCGTAGATGTCTTTGTTCGCCGCATGATACAGCGCGCCGCGCCGAGGCGTATTAGCGCCGCCATTATTTACATCTGTCGTATCTGGCTCAGGCAACCCATTTATGTACGGCTGCACTTGACTCGTAAAGCTGGCGTTTACAATCCACGTCGTACTGTTCCAGCACTGAGAATTACTGCCGACATATGTTGTCGATGAACCGAGGCACGAATGTGTCGTTGGCCACGTGCCTTGTTCTGCATTGTACAGCTTGATTGCTTTTGCCCATGCGGTCACCGAACTGACTGTTTTTGCATTCTTTGCACGCGTCTGTACACCGTTGAAGGCCATAATAGTGATGGCGGCAACGATACCGATAACGACAATGACAATCAGCAACTCTACTATCGTAAAGCCGCCTGGTTGCTTCTTTAAGTACCCTCGCATATGGCATAAGTATACAGGAAGCCCGGGGAAATATACACGCTTATGCTTGGCTAGGATAGGCACACCGACGAACTTATAGGATAATAAGAACAATGACCTATGCGCAAAAACTATTCAAACGCCTAAAGCGCCGCCTGCTGCGCAAACAGTCTCGGCCACTGCTAGTTATCGGCGTGTTAGTCGCCCTGCTTCTCAGCATTGCGGTGTATAGTAGCGTTATGCCAAAATATATCGATCCAAGTGCGTATCGAGGACTACTCACCACAATCGCCGAGGGTGAAAGTAACGGCAATTATAACGCCTACTTTGCAAATTCAGCCAACTCGTCGCTAAAGCTGACCGACATGACAATTGCCGAGGTACTACAGTGGCAAACCGACTACGTACAGGCCGGCAACGCCAGTAACGCCGCCGGACGCTATCAAATCATCCAGCCAACACTTGAAGGCCTTGTCAAAGAACTACATATTCACCCGTCAACTAAATTCGACGAAGCGATGCAGGATAAAATGGCCATTACCTTGATGGAGCGAAGGGGATCCATCGACTTCGCCGAAGCAAAAATCAGTAGCGAACAATTCGCGGCCAACCTCGCCAAAGAATGGGCGGCTTTACCAGCTATTTTGGGTGACAGTCCGACAGAAAGCTTTTATGCCGGTGACGGGCTAAACGAAGCGCGGATTCCAGTAGAGACAATCTTGCAGGCGGTAAGAGAATTTCAGCGACTGGCAGAGTAATAATTGAGCGATAATACAACGTAAGTCCTGTTCTATTGCTACAATAGAACCATAGATGAAAGGAATCATTATGTCTAAGGGAACTGACCACAAAAAAGCTGTGAAAAAAAAGAAACAGCCACCAGTAACGGCGTAGTTTACGAAAAAAAGACGAGCAACTTGCTCGTCTATTTTATATTGAACGGGACTTAAGAAACGAGCGCTTTATCCGCAAAGCCAAAGTCAGCAAAACAGCGCCCAGTGATGCAGCAATGACAAAAATCGCAGGCCCAATTATTACCCCAGCGCCCAGCTCGCACCACCCATTATCCGGCTGCTGTATTTGGCATTGAAGGTGCGATAGTGGACCCGTAAAGAAATAGGTACATAGCGGCGCAAGCACAAAGAATGTAATACTGAGTCCGATGAGTATTTTGCGCCAAACGTTTTGATTCATACGTTCACTATAGCAAAACAATTTCAAAACACAGGTATATACTAAACCTACATGAAACGCACAAACACAGAATATCTTCAAAGCGCAATGTTCGGATTCAATGACGCACTCGTATCGACAACTGGCGTGATCGTCGGTATCAGTGCTGGCACAGGCAGCAAGAAAGTTGTCATCCTCGCCGGTGTCGTCACTATATTAGTCGAAGCCCTATCTATGGGCGCAGGCCAGTACCTAAGCTCGAAATCAGCACATCAATTCAACAAAGATACCTCGTCGCGGTCTTCGATACTCAGCGGACTAATTATGCTGTTTGCCTACTTTTTCGCTGGCCTTGTACCGCTGCTGTCGATTGTCCTCTTCCCAATAGAGTACTCTGCCGTGATTGCGGTTGTTGCTGCGCTAACGTGCCTGTTGGGACTTGGCTACGCAAAAGGAAAGATCGTGAAGGTCTCACCCCTACGGAGTGCTTTGGAGGTCTTTATTATTGGCGGCATCGCCACGGCAATTGGAATCATAGCAGGGAATATTTTTTCTATCTAAATGCATCTTTTTATGCGGGACAGCTGACCGTTAGCAATCTTGAAATGCGAGTGCCAGGATTGATATAATTATATATAGAAGAGGTCGTACCTTTTCGTTAACAATCAAATAAAGGAGGTTATCATGACTAACTTAACTAAATTTGACCCGTTTGCGGAAATCCAAGCCCTACAGAAGCAATTCTTCTCAGACGATTGGCTTTCTCCTATCAAATCAATGCAAATGCCGACGACGGATGTATATACGTCAAAGGATGACAAAGAGCTGCACGTCGAAGCGCATCTACCGAATTTTGAGCAAAAAGATATTAGTGTCGATATAGATAAAGGAAACCTCGTCATTCGCGCAGAGCGCCACGAACAAGAAAAGGACAAGGACAAAAAATACATTATTCGTGAAAGCTCGAGTAGCTTTTATCGCAGCATTAGACTACCAGAAGCTGCCGACGAAGACTCCGTCAAAGCAAAAATGAAAGACGGTGTGTTGAAGATATCGGTTGGTATCAAAGAACTGCCAAAACCAAAGCAGGTCGCTATTGAGGGGTAGTGAAATGACACGCGGATGTGCGTTATTTTACTGGCTATTAATTCTTCATAAACTGACTAGCGTCAAAATACTTATTTTCCGGGCATTCAAAGTCCTGATTTTTCCAACACCCCTCAAGGTTATTCGTTCGGCCATTAAATTGCAGCGATTGCTTATTTAGGTAGTCAGTTTCCGCCCTCAGCATGGCGACATCGCGGTTCAGCATAACTACACTGGCAACACATGCAATAACAAGCATTGTTGAAACGATAAATACCGTAATAACAACGGGTGAATTAGTAGTTTGCTTCTTGTTGTGTCCGGAAGTCTTGTTCATATTCAAATTGTAGCACAAGCATATTCAAATCGCATTCAGCGCAATATATACAAATCATCTTGTTCGGACAGGTGGGCAACGTAAGCAAATAAAATAGAGTCCGGAAGGACTCAATTTTATTTGGCTGGGGTTAGTGGTCGTACTTCAGGAAAGCAGCTTCATTTCTAGTTTTTCAAATTCCGTCTTTAAGAACTCATCACTTGTCCATCCCGAAGAAAATTTAAAACCTAAAAAATTCCTACGTTGTGAGTAATTTGTCCTATATGTACCATTTGGATTTAATATAGCCAAGTACGCAAACTCTAATGTAGATTGATAGTAAATGCGACCTTCATAAATTGCTTTTACGGTGTCGACGAGATCATCGTATATCTCCAAAGCTATTTCTTCATTTTTACCGCCATATATTGAATAAATATCAGTGTCATTCGATCTTCGTGGCGTCATGTTTTCCTTAGGAACATGGATTTCTAGATCATATCCAATCCATTTATCGTTTAGTTCAATCGTACAGAGGTACTTTTTAGTTTCGATAATAATATCAGAATCCAGCATATTCTTTGAAGACACAGGCTTTCCTTTATGTGAGTAGTAGAAGTTAATGTTACTTCTTTTGAGTATCGATTCTATTTCAAGTCGAAACTTAGGTATATCTACTTTTCTTGTCATGCGTTCATGATATCAGAAGTAAAACAAAAACACTTTACTTTTGTAAAGCGCTTATGCTGGGCTGGGGATAGTGGTCGTGTTCCAGGAAAAGATACAAGACTTTAGTTATATAGATAGCCCACCGCTTGATCAACATACACAGCATTTATCGCAACGACCACAGTAAGCAAGGAGACTATCACTGCAAGAATCAACGCCGGCTTGGGAAAATTTAATCGTTTAAATATTGCGGCGGCGGAATACAGCATTGTAATGAAGAAAAACATACACAGATACCCGCTAATTATCCCCGGGAAGATGAAGTCAGGGCTCGAAGCACCAATCTTTACTTTATTAATAAATACCCAAATAGCGACCAACGCAGCTAACGCTGCGGCAATAAATAAATATCCAAAACCATTCTTATAGTCATACTTTGCAATTCTTTTCTTGGTCATTCTTTAAGTATACAAAAAACACCCTAGATTCAGAGTTTTTTAAGCATAATCATCTTGGCTGGGGATGAGGGATGTCGCAAACAAGTTTGCTCTCTCACTTGTTCATAAAAACATGTAAACACGTTTTTATTTCACTTCGCTCACCGAACCCACCGAACTTTTGCTTTGCAAAAGGATTCGGGCGTTAGATGCGCTTAATCTCGGCAAATAAAATAGAGTCCAGGAGGACTCAATTTTATTTGGCTGGGGTTAGTGGTCGTGTTCCAGGAAGAAGCTTCTATTTTTGAGACTTCTGAAGAAGCAGTTCATAGGTAAGACTTAAATTATCTCGCTCAGCTTTTGTTTTTTGTAACTCAAAATTAAAATACAAGAATAAGGCAGTCACGATAATTGAATAGGCGATAAAAATACTCGCCAAAATAATAAGCCTATTATTTTTCGATTCCAAAGTAGCCTTTTTAAACATAATCTAATTATAACAAACAAATAGACTCCAGGGCGGAGTCTATAAGCATAATCATCTTGGCTGGGGATGAGGGATTCGAACCCCCGAATGTCGGCACCAAAAGCCGATGCCTTACCACTTGGCGAATCCCCAGTACTGAACTTCTACTGATTCGTGGAAAGAACTTAATTATTTTACCATATTTTGGGCAGAATGTTCGCAAATGCGACCAAAAATTCGCGAGAGTAGGGCACCGTAACACTCAAGGACGATGTGAAGGCGAATTTAGCGTGCCCAAACTCGAAAATCTTGGTATAGTAGGGGGTATTATGGCTATGCTTCATAAAAGAGCAAAGAACCCTGCCGGCTTTACACTTGTTGAGCTGATTATTGTCATTGTCGTTATCGGTATTCTTGCAAGTATCACTATTGTTGGTTTTGGCCGCTTTCAGACAGAGGCCACTGATGCTCGACGCGCTTCAAGTGCCACAAGCATTGCAGAGGCTATTGAAAAATATTATGACACCAATGGCGAGTACCCTGGCTGTCAGGCCATGAAAGCAGCTGATATTACAAACACAACACTTCGTGGACTGGAAGCATCAACTGTTCTAGTACCCAAGGCCCAAGCGGGAACTGCTTCGTCAATTAAGTGCGGCAATGAGGGAAATATCCTCGACATTGATGGCGCCGACTTCTTCGAATACACAGGCGATGATAGTACCGACTGCAACACAGGCGCATCATGCCTTGGTTTTAACCTTCGTTACAAAGAAGAGGGATCAGAGTCAGTTAAGTCTATCGCCAGTCGACGTCATGCGACGTTTGCTATTGGCGATATTACACTTTCGACCAGTGCAGTGACTTTCACGTCATTCAACGCAGCCTGGACGCCACTGCAAAATGTGACGAATTATTCCATTCAGCGCGCGACAAATAGCGCTTTCACATCTGGCGTCATCGATCTTTCAACAACCGGAACAAGCACTACTATAAGTGGCCTCGCAAAGGGCACAACATACTATGTGCGAGTAAAGGCAAATAACAGCTTGGGGCAATCTACGGACTGGTCAAATGTCGCGACAGTCACAACGACTGATGTTGGCCGCCCAACTATCACCTCAATCGCGCAAACATCGACAACAAAACTCACCCCTACATGGTCAGCCAGCGCCAATGCGACGTCATACCGCGTCGACTACTCGACCGTCAGCACCTTTACGGCAGGGTCAACCAACACAACAACAGTCACCGGCACATCCGCGGCGACTCCAGCAGCGCTACAGCAGGGCCGATTATATTATTTCCGAGTCACCGCACTTAACGGAATTTATGCGAGCACCGCATCAGCTACGGTCACTCAGACGACGCTCATTACAGCGCCAAGCGCACCGGTAATGGCAACGGCACAAAATTCATATAGCGCACCTTCTTACACGACGACGTGGACCTGGACGCCTGGAAGCACCTGTCCAGCCAACACGACAATGATGTATCGATATCAGTACACGATGAACACAGGTACGGGCATCACAAGTTCATGGATGTCACTATACGAGACCGCTTCGGCTTTCATATCAACCCGTGAAGGCTATACCTACGTCCTCAGCGCCCAAGCGAGTTGCCGGAGCAACTCCACAACCACGCTTTACAGTAGCTGGTCCGCTTCAGCTAATCGAACATACCTCCAACCGTTGACCGCCCCGACTGGGATTAGCTGGACTGCAGGGCGCATCGGTTCGGGCGGTAGCGCAGGAGTATCTATGGCGCCGGCATTTAGTTGCCGGACAGGCGCATTTGAATACGGTAACTTTGACCCATATATCGGTAGCGGCTGGCTGTGGACTAGTGGGCCAAACAGTGGAAATTCCGGCTGGTACACACCGGGTGGCTTCATTCAGTCCAATATGTGGTACCCTGGAGGCGCCGTCGGAGGCAGTGCATCCTCACCCTACGCCAATGGCGCATACTTTAATGCACGAGCCTACATCGCATGTCGTAACGTTGAAACAAACTTACAATCAAGCGGCTCAACAATTACTGGTCCAGGGTGGACATGGGGGACAAATATATAATGAATAAACACATCACGACAAAGCAAAAAATACTTATCGCGCTCGTATCTGTGCTTGGTATTGTGGTGATCAGTGTTGGTACTGCATCAACACTACACATTAAACTTGGTGAGCCAACCAATATACCAGCTATGCCTTCCGCAACAACGGATACAGAGATTATTATTCCCGCTACAACTGAAGAACAAAATAAATCAGGTGATCAAGCGCTCGTCAATGCAACCACTGCACTCAGCAGTAAAAATAAAGATGAAGCCCGAAAGCAACTAGATGCCGCACTGAAGCTTTATACGGCAGCCAACAACCAACAAGGTATCCAAGAGGTCAAGAGTCGCTACTCGGCCGTCGATAGTGCACCTAGTCCCACAACACCGACAGTCATGACACCGAAGAGCGCTAACTAGTCTTTATACGGCGGTACGTAAACTTCGCTTTTTGGCGCCATTGCCCCGAGCTGTCGCTATCGAACTGCGATACGATACCGTTCTTTACTTCACTAATCAGGACCAGGGCAGGGGAATACGGCGAAAGCGTCCGATAAAAACCAATATCTTCTTGGCTAATATGGCTGCGGCCAGGGAAGATTTCACGGAATTTTTGCGTGCCGACTTCATCGAAATAGTTTGGGCGGCCTTTGGGTGGCATGTAGAGTTCGGCTTTCAGGCCAACCCGCGAGACGATTTTCGTCACGTCTGAAAGCAGTAGTTTTGATTGACTGCTAACGTACAAAAATAATTGCTTTTTTTGAGTCAAGAAAAGTGTCGCTTCGGCCGTGCGACTGACCGGAAAACGTCGTGCAATAACAGAGTCAACTTCGGCACTGACACCAAACTGACTTTTAATATTCTTCTCGAGAGCAAAGTCCTCGTAGACCTGTTCGTTCATGCGTGTCATTGTACCATACAGAGGTGGTATAATGACACGTAATGGACTTTGAGAAACGTTATCGGCAGTTAAACACTGCCCAAAAACAAGCAGTCGATCTTATCGAGGGACCAGTCATGGTGATCGCCGGACCAGGGACAGGCAAGACCGAACTTTTGAGTGTGCGCGCGGCGAATATCTTGAAACAAACTGACACGTTACCTGAAAATATCCTCTGCCTGACGTTTACCGAAAGTGGAGCGGTGGCGATGCGCGAACGCCTGATCGGCATTATCGGCAAAGATGCCTACAAAGTAGCTATCAATACCTTTCACGGATTTGGTACAGAAATTATCAGTCACAACCGCGAGTATTTTTACCGTGGGGCGATGTTCCAGCCAGCCGATGACCTGAACCGTTACGAAATTTTGCGTGAGATTTTCGATGGCCTGGACTACAAAAGCCCGCTCGCCAGCACCATGAACGGTGAATATACCCACCAACCAGATGCCGCCCGAGTTATCTCTGAATTAAAACGCAGTGGTCTGACGAGCGACGAGCTACTGGCTATTTTAGATGACAGCGAACTCGCCATCGATAGCGCCGAGCAATTAATCGTACCGCATATCGTCGGGACGGTCAGCAAAACTACCAAAGACAAACTAGCCACGACCCTCCCCGCATTACAGACCTTCGTTGCTAGCTCGAAAGTATTGTTCGAAGTCACGCCGTTGATTCGCACCATTACGGAAGGCTTGGTTGCTACACTTGACGACGCCGAAAACGAACACCCGACAAAGCCAATTACCGCCTGGAAAAAGAAATGGTTTGTGAAAAACGAAAAAGGCGACTATGTCTTTAAATCGCGAGCGCATATCACCAAACTACGCGCCCTTGCAGAAGTCTACGCAAAGTACCTACTCAATATGGAACAGCAGGGCCTGTTCGACTACGATGACATGATCCTGCAGGTCGTGCATGCCATGGAAGATCACGATGACCTGCGATTCAACCTACAAGAAAAATACCTCTACATCATGGTCGATGAATTCCAAGACACCAACTTGGCCCAGACCCGTATCCTTCACAACTTAACCTCAAACCCGGTTAACGAAGGTCGCCCAAATGTCATGGTAGTCGGTGACGACGACCAAGCGATCTACAGCTTCCAGGGCGCAGACATCAGTAATATTATGAACTTCCGCGAAACATACCCCAAGACCGAAATCGTCACCTTGACCGACAACTACCGCTCGGTTAGCCCCGTCATAGAGCAGGCCCGTTCGGTTATCCTGCAAGGCCGCGACCGCCTCGAAAACATCATCGAGGACCTCGACAAACAATTGACTGGCCACCGCGGCGATGACGGCAGCGTTGAACTCTTCAAAGCCGATTCCATCGACCACGAACGCCACTGGATCGTCGATCATATCGCGAGCGAAATTGATAACGGCGTCGCGGCTAACGATATTGCCGTTCTGACACGTCACCACAAAGAAATCCAAAACCTCTTACCGTACTTTAGTCGTGCTGGCATTGCGGTTAATTACGAACGCCAAGAAAACGTCCTTGATCAAGCGCCGATCGTCGCGATCGAGCTGCTCGCGAAAGTCGTCGTCGCACTAGGAAAAGGCAAGCACGGCGAAGCAAACTCATTACTACCGCAACTACTCGCACATCCCGCGTGGGGAATTAGTCCACTCGAACTATGGCAGCTCAGCACCAACGCCTATTCGTCGCGCCAGCAGTGGCTCGACATTATGGCGACGACGCCGCGCTTCGTCGATATTCACGCTTGGCTGATTGAACTTGCCGTGCTGTCACAGCACCAGCCACTCGAACTAATGCTGGACCGCATGATTGGTCGCAACGAACAAACCGAAGACGAAGCCGCCAAACACAGCCCGTTCTTTAGCTATTTCTTTGGTCCAGAGCGCTTGGCTGAAGATCCTTCACTATATCTCGATTTCCTCGCGGCGCTGCGCACGATTCGTGCCAAGCTACGTGAATACCACACCACCGAAACCCTAATTCTTGAATCATACTTAACATTTATCGAATTACACCGTCGATTGGGGACGAACATGCTAGTATCACGCACTGCCGAGACGCAGGCGCTGGCCGTCAACTTGATGACCGTCCACAAATCAAAAGGCCTCGAGTTTGCCTCGGTCTATATCTTTAACGGCGTCGATAACGTCTGGGGCGAAAAGGCCCGTGGCGGTAGTCGCAATATCAGCTATCCCGAGAACCTCCCACTCGCACCAGCTGGTGAATCTGCCGACGAGCGACTGCGCCTATTCTACGTCGCCATGACCCGCGCCAAAGATCGATTACATATTAGCTATAGTAGCAATGATGACCGCGACAAATCGACTTTAATCGCCAGCTTCCTTAGCGATACATCGGTCCAGCAGCAACAGATCGCTCACTCGGATTTCGAGGCACAGGTTGCCTCAGCCGAACTAGCCTGGTACGAACCCCTGACGCAGCCTACCGGCGAGCTGATTGAGCTACTCAAGCCTTCGCTCGAACACTACAAACTCAGCTCGACCCACATCAACACCTTCCTCGATGTCACCCACGGTGGCCCGCGCCAGTTCCTGCTAAACAACCTGCTACATTTCCCCTCAACCAAATCTGCCGCGGCGTCATACGGAACAGCTGTCCATAATACCCTACAACAAGCCCACGTCCACATCATTGCAACCGGCGAGCAAAAACCACTCGAGGATGTTCTGCACGATTTCGAGGTTAACCTAACAAATGAACGACTGAACCCGCTCGACCTCGCGACGTACCACCAAAAGGGGAGTGAGCAGCTACAAACCTACCTTGCAGCCAAGTACGATAGCTTTAGCGTGACACAAAAAGCCGAGCTTGATTTCACCGGTCAAGAAGTCTATCTAGACGACGCCCACCTGACAGGAAAAATCGATGTCGTCGATATCAATAAAGCCGCCCGGACAATGATTGTCACAGATTATAAAACAGGTAAAGCTGCCAACAGCTGGAAACCAGCAACCGAATACGACAAGATTAAACTGCATAAATACCGCCAGCAATTACTGTTTTACAAACTACTGGTCGAGCGTTCGCGCGACTATAATACCTACACCGTTACCACCGGAACACTTGAATTCGTCGAGCCAAGCCGCAGCGGTGAAATCGCAACCTTGGAGCTTGATTTCGATCCTGAAGAGCTAGAACGCTTCAAGCTTTTGATCGCCAAAGTCTGGCAACACATTATTAATCTGGACCTACCAGACACCTCAGAATACGAGCCGACCTATAAAGGTTTGCTTGCATTTGAACAAGATCTGCTCGACGATATCATTTAACGACACGCTCTCGGTTCCAGCCGCCCCATACCATAGAGGTGAGGGTATTGACTATATAGGGTAAAAAGTGCTATAATAACAAATGCAAAGATTGAGGGTGTAAGAAATTAATAGCACTATAGGTATTATCCTAGGTGATATTCATCTCTTACACTCTCTCGATGCACTTTAAAAAGTCAGAGATAGTGAACAAAGTTCCGGCGGGCAGCGCGCCGACGGAACACGGTTCCGCCGTATACTTGAGAGTCCCGAGGCTAGGGAGCAGTCCCATGCTGTGAGACCCCCTTCGAGTGATATCAAGTTTGCATTCCCGAGATGCAGCGGCGGAACCACCCAATACCCCCATACTGAGGGCTCCACTACTTCAACGTGTGAATTAACTAAACAATGGCGTTTAGTTAAAACATATATTGATTGCCTCCTCCCCCAGGGCGCAGTGGAGTTCCTCATCAACCACCCAAAAAAGCAGTATCCATCCTTAGGAGATGAACATGACCGCTGGTACACAGGGTAAAGCCTGGGACAATGCAAAAGCAGCACTCAAGCTGGATCCCAAGAACGAGGATCTCAAGCGCGACGAAGCTCGCACCAAGGCAGAACTCAACACCTCGCTGACGCGGGCCGGCCAGAAGGCCAAGGACTAGTCAGTAAGTTGCTGTAGTGCATCTGAGACCGTTTGATCGAAAGATCATTCGCAAAGGGTAAGGATATCACTATCTCTGACCGTCTCTCATTTATCATAAATATATTTTGTGGTCAGCGAGAGACGTTTTTCATTTCAAAAACAAACTGTGAGACAATATATACTGATGAAAAACTTTTGGCAGACATTACCGGCACCATTTTTCGTACTCGCTCCTATGGAAGCGGTGACTGACGTCGTCTTTCGGCACGTCGTCGAAGCCGCCGGTGGGCCCGATGTCTACGTGACGGAGTTTACCAATGCCGCTAGTTATTTTAGCGAAAAAGGACGTGCCAGTACGCGCGGTCGATTAGCGTTTACCGAGGACGAACAGCCGATTATCGCCCAAATCTGGGGCACTAACCCTGAACACTTTGAATTTATGGCGCATGGCCTCAAGGCGCAAGGCTACCAAGGCATCGACATTAATATGGGTTGCCCCGCCAAAGACGTCGTCAAGACCGGTGGCGGCAGCGGCCTTATCCGCGACCCACAGCGTGCAGCCGAACTGATTGCCGCAACCAAGAAGGCAGGCCTACCCGTCAGCGTTAAAACACGCCTGGGCGACCTTCGCACCGATGAGTGGACCGCTTGGTTAACCTACCTATTACAACAAGACATCGCTAACCTGACGATCCACCTACGTACCCGTAAAGAAATGAGCAAAGTCCCAGCCCACTTTGAATTACTGCACGACATCAAAAAACTTCGTGATGAAATCGCACCGCAAACCCTGTTGACCATTAACGGCGATATCCGTGACCGCGAACACGGCCTGGAACTTGTTGCTGAATACGGGATAGACGGCGTCATGATTGGCCGCGGTATCTTTGCGAACCCGTACGCTTTTGCTAAAGACGCAAAAGAACGTAGCCGCGACGAACTCGTTGGACTGCTTTCGATGCAATTAGACCTCTTTGATAAGTACGCGATTGAACTGGAGCCTAGAAAATTCGATCCACTGAAACGATTCTTCAAAATCTACATCCGCGGTTTCGACGGTGCTGCCGAACTACGTGACGCCATGATGCACACCAAAACGACCGACGAAGTCCGCGCCTTAATCGCAAACCTCTAGCAAGTTTTCTATTCACAGTAGAGCAACGAAAAAATACTTCCTAAAAGGGGATGTCCCCGTCAGGGCGAGCCGAGCGCCATGGGCTTCGCCAAAGCGAACCCATAGAGCGGCCCCTTTTACGGGAGTGTTTTTCGTTGCGAACTAAGAACAAGAAGCTAAAATCTAGCGACGGTTGCGGCGACGCAGATCAGCAACACGCAGGCGAACCATATGTCGGTCAATCATCTCATGCGCCTTGGCAAGATCAACCTGATCCTTGGCGTCGTCACGAAGTTTCAGCGCACGGTCTAGTGCGGCCTGTGATTCAGCTTCGACAATATCTTCACCGTGGTCAGCTTCGTCAACCAAGACACGGATATTTGTCGGGTTGATCTCTAAAATACCGCCACTGATTGCGAAGTATTCAAGTTCACGTTCAGGATCGCCCTTTTTGTAACGAACCGTCAGCGCACCAGGAGATACCAATGTCACCAAAGGTTCGTGCCCAGGAAAGATACCTATTTCTCCAGTAATCGTCGGTGCGGTCAATTCATAAATGTCTTGATCGACGCGTACGCCCTGGAGGGTAATAAGTTGCAGGTGCATGGACAGACCTACTTCTCGGCCTTTTTAGTTGTCCGTGCTTTTTCAGACAGGGTACCGTTCACCATGTAGAACCAGTCTTCAGGTTGGTGGTCATATTTACCCGCAAGCAGGTCAGCGAAGTCACGAATCGTATCTTCGAGCTTGATGTATGAGCCTGGGTTACCAGTAAACTTCTCGGCTACGAAGAATGGCTGAGAGAGGTAGCGTTGGACGCGGCGGGCGCGGGCAACGGTCTGCTTTTGGTCGTCAGATAGTTCTTCCATACCCAAGATAGCAATGATATCTTGTAGCTCTTTGTACTGCTGCAAGACGCGTTGAACTTCACGGGCGACGCGGTAGTGTTCCTCACCAACAACTTCAGGGTCAAGGCTGGTCGAGCTACTCGCGAGTACGTCAACCGCAGGGTAGATACCAATTTCAGTCAGCGCACGGTTCATAACGATCGTCGCATCAAGGTGAGCGAAAGTTGCCGCAGGCGCTGGGTCAGTAAGGTCGTCAGCTGGAACGAAGACGGCTTGCACTGAGGTAATTGAACCATTTTTGGTTGAGGTAATACGCTCTTGCAGTGCACCCATTTCCTCTTGGAGGTTTGGTTGGTACCCAACAGCTGAAGGCAAACGACCAAGAAGGGCTGAAACTTCAGCACCGGCCTGGGTGTAGCGGTAGATATTGTCGATAAACAGCAGGACATCTTTACCATCGTCACGGAAGGCTTCGGCCATCGCAAGACCCGAAAGGGCAACACGAAGACGAGCTCCAGGTGGTTCGTTCATCTGCCCAAAGACAAGGCTGGTCTTTTCAAGGACGCCGGCTTCTTCCATTTCGTAGTACAGGTCGTTACCTTCACGGGTACGCTCACCAACACCGGCAAACACAGAGTTACCACTGTGGAACTTGGCGATGTTGTTAATAAGTTCGGTGATAAGCACTGTTTTACCAACACCGGCACCAGCGAACAGGCCAGCTTTACCACCCTTGATTAGTGGGGCGATAAGGTCAACGACTTTAATACCAGTCTCTAGGACTTCAGACTTATTAGCCTGTTCGTCGAGCGGTGGGGCTTGGCGGTGGATTGAAGCACGGCGACCAGTAGGCGCTGGCTTGCCGTCAATGGCGTCACCAACAACGTTAAACATGCGACCTTGAGTGTCGTCGCCAACAGGGACGGTAATAGGACCACCGGTTGCAATCACTTCGTCGTGACGACGAAGGCCATCAGTGCTCGATAGTGCAATTGCACGAACGGTGTCTTCGCTAAGGTGCTGGGCAACCTCGAAAGTCATCGTGTGTGTCTTGTTTTTGATCAAAAGTGCATCGTTAATTGCTGGTAGTTCACCAGTAAATTGGACGTCAACAACGACACCAACGATCTGGATAATCTTACCTTTATTTGCTGTGGTCATGGGAGTCTCCTTACTCATTTAGTGCCTCGACGCCGCCGCTAATTTCGGCTAGTTCTTGGGTAATCGCGCTTTGGCGGGCTTTATTCATTTCTAATGTTAAATCATCAACTAAGTCAGATGCGTTATCGGTGGCGTTTTTCATCGCCATCATACGCATGCTGTGTTCACTAGCACGTGAATCCAGCAGTGCCTGGAAAATCTGCGCACCGACTAATCGGTAGGCAACGCCGTCCAGCACTTCTTCGGTGCTTGGTTCGTACGTCACGTCGCGGGCGACATTCGGTTCAAGTACCGATTCAAATCCTGCAGGTAGGACCCGGATCATTTTCGCTTCCTGGGTAATACTACTGACGAAATCGGTGTAGATGACGTCAACGGCATCAACCTTGGCTGACTCAAACAGGCTGCGAGCACTATCCAAAATAGCACGGAGCTCGCTGCCGTCAGGACGATCAGGCAACTCTTCGTAAGCACCGAGGACTTCTGTATCCTTGATGCGCGCCACGAACTGTGCAGCCTTACGACCAATTGTAATGGTGGTATTCTTGATGCCAGCGGCGTCATCAGACTTGAGTTCGTTTGTGTACAGACGCACAACGTTGCTGTTGTACGCTCCAGCCAGACCTTTATCGGACGCGATCACAATCAGCAGCCGCGTTTTGACGGGGCGACTGACGAACAGTGGGTGATTTTGCACCGAAGTGTGTGAAGACAAGGCAGTCAACAGCTCGCTAGCAGCACGCGTATACGGCGCTGAGGCCTTGGTCGCTTCTTGGGCACGGCGCATCTTGCTCGCTGCAACTAATTGCATCGCCTTGGTGATCTGGCGAGTACTTTTCACGCTGCGAATGCGTCCTTTTAATAGTTGCGTAGAAGCCATTGTTAGCCTTCGAAGCCCTTCGCGACTGTGCGTGCAACCGTTTCAATAAGATGAAGCGTTTCAGCTGTTGGCTTTGCACCCTTATCAAGTTCGGTCATTTCAGTCTGGTGTGTTGCCCAAAGCTTGGCAATCAACGCAGCCTGGGCGTCTTTAATCTTTGGCGCAGCGACGCTGTCGAAGTACCCGTTCGTGACAGCTGCGATACTGGCAACTTGCTGCCAAACACTGAGTGGCTGGTACTGTGGCTGCTTCAATAGTTCAGTTAAACGTTGTCCACGCTCGATTTGGTTTTTGGTTGACTCATCAAGGTCGCTACCGAACTGCGCAAAGCTTGCGAGTTCGCGGAACTGTGACAAACCAAGTTTCAAGTTACCACTGACCGATTTCACAGCAGAAGTCTGGGCAGCACCACCAACACGTGAGACAGACAGACCAGCTGAAATCGCCGGACGAATACCTTGGTAAAAGAGGTCCGTTTCAAGGAAGATCTGACCGTCGGTGATTGAAATCACGTTGGTTGGAATGTAAGCAGAGATATCACCAGCTTGGGTTTCGATAATAGGGAGTGCAGTCAGTGAACCAGCACCAAGGTCATCAGAAAGTTTAGCTGAACGTTCAAGTAAACGAGAGTGTAGGTAGAAGACGTCACCTGGGTAGGCTTCACGTCCTGGTGGGCGACGAAGAAGTAGTGACATCTGGCGGTAAGCAACGGCGTGCTTTGTGAGGTCGTCGTAGATCATCAAAGCGTGCTGCGCGTTATCACGGAAGTATTCACCCATAGCAGTACCAGCGTACGGCGCAAGGTAGAGGAGTGACGCCGGGTCAGATGGGCTGGTTGCAACGATAATCGTTTGATCCATGACACCTTCTTTTTTCAGACGATCAACCAGGCGGGCAATCTTAGAAAACTTTTGACCAATCGCAACGTAGACGTTCACGACACCAGTATCTTGCTTGGCTTGGTTGATCATAGTGTCGATCGCCAGTGCAGTCTTACCGGTTTGGCGGTCACCAATAATAAGTTCACGTTGGCCACGGCCAATAGGGAACATCGCATCGATTGATACGATACCTGTCATCAGTGGTTCATGGACTGATTTACGACCCATAACACCAATTGCTTCGCGTTCGACGAGGCCTTTTTGCTTGGTAACAATTGCCGGACCGCCATCAATCGCACGGCCGAGTGGGTTTACGACGCGGCCGAGTAGTTCAGGACCAACCGGTACTTCAAGGACAGTACCCTTCAAACGGACTGATTGTCCAGCTTTGACGCCACTGTCGTCGCCTAGTAGGACGGCGCCAATTTCGTCTTCCATCAAGTTCAGCGCAAACGCTTCAACGATACCATCGGCCGTTTCAATGTTCACAACTTCGTTGTAACCCGCTTCTCGTAGTCCGTGAATCCAGACAACACCGTCACCAACACGAACCACGACGCCCACTTCGTCGAGGTTTTTGCTAGACTCCAAGTTCTCGATAGCACTACGCAGGTCTTTTGATAGGTCGGTAATCGATAGTTCGCTCATAATATTAATCCTTTTTATACTTTCTTGAATCGAGTCTTTAATACGGTCAGTTGGTGGGCAATGGTTTGGTCATTTTCTCGTCCGGGTAGGCTAATCTTGATACCACCGAGAACATCTGGGTCAACCAATGTGGTTAACGAAATATGTTCGGCGCTAGTGGTGTCTTTGACATAGGCCTCAATCGTTTTAAGCGTTTGGGCGCCGAGGTCAAAGGCAGACGTCACCGTTGCGCTCAGGTGTCCCTTTTCAGCTAATTGATATTCAATATCACGGACGATCAGACCAAGTTCTTTGGTGCGTCGGCTTTCGACTAAATAACCAGCCAATTGCTCGATGAGTGTCGCTTTGCTGGGCGTACCACTGACGAATCCGTCAGCGATATACGTCGCAAGGCGTCGACGAGACAATCGGCTTGCCATTATTTAGCTGCCTTCGAAGAGGCGACAGCCGTCTCGATTAGTTCAGCGTCTGCTTTCTTATCAAGCTTTGCCTTCACTACTTTTTCCGTCGCAAGCGCCACGAGTTCAAGCGTGTCGTTGTGTAGTTGCTTGCGGGCATTGGCGATGTCTTTACCAAGTTGGTCATGCGCTTCAGCAACGATACGCTCGGCTGATGCCTGAGCGCGCTTTTCGCTGACACTTATCATGTCGGCAGACTCTAGCTTGGCAGTACTGACAATTTCAGCGGCTTCTTTGCGCGCTTCAGTCAATAATGCAGCAACTTTTTCTTGGTTTGCTTGAGCTAATTTTTGAGCCTGAACGGCAGCAGTAGAAGCAGCTTCAATATCAGCTTGGCGTGCATCGACTTGTTTCATCAGCCATGGGTAAACGAATTTACCCAGTATGGCAACAAGAATCAAGAACGCAACGATCTGCAAAATCAACAGACGCCAATCAATACCAAGGGCACTAAACAAGTTAGTGTCTGTTTGGGCGGTTTCGGCAAATTGGCTCAAAAATGTCATCTCGTCTCCTAAATTCCTTAGATCAATTTCGCAACGATAGCGACAACGATACCGATGATCGCAAGTGAGTCGGCGAAGATAATCGCAGTAATCATAAGTGTACGAATTTCAGCTAGTTTTTCTGGGTTACGGCCAAGTGCGTTAAGTGCTGCGGCACCGATAAATCCAACACCAAGTGCGGCACCGATTGCTGGTAGTCCGTAGGTAAGTCCGAATGCTAATGCGTCCATTATTTAATTTCTCCTTTATTTATTGTCTTAATTATATCATCCATCATCTGTTACTCCTGCCGTACGGCCTTTCGAGACTTAGGGTCAGGTGAATGATCAGGTGAAGGACCGTGCGCAGAGACGGCAAGTGAGGTAAAGATAAGCGTCAGGATAAAGAACACGTATGCTTGAATAAATCCGATAAATGCCTCGAAGGCCATGAATATCGGCAGCACCGCGACGGCAAAATAACTGGTCAACACGGCGATAATCACCAGTAGCACTTCGCCGGCAAAAGCATTACCGAACAAACGCAGTGACAGTGCGATCCCACGCGAGAATTCACCGATCAATTCCAAGATACCTTCAAACGAACCAATCGGGTCTTTGATTGGGTTGCGGAAGTAGCGCGCACCGTTTCCAAAAATGCCAAGGTGGCGAATCGCGTACATCTGCACAGTAACAATAGTGATAATCGCGAGACCAAGTGTAAAGTTCAGGTCGGCCGTCAGGCTACGAAGGACCGGCACTTCGTTGTAGCGAATTGAATCAAGGCCGGGAATAATACTTAACCAGTAGTTAATGAGGACAAAGAAAAAGATCGTAATTGCCAGTGGTGCAATCTTGCGACCGAGCTTTTTGTCAGGGATAATATCGTCAATAGATTTCAAAAGACCTTCGAACACCCACTGCACGAGGCCAACGAAGCGGTTATATTTACCGCGTTTGACGCGCCCACCAACGTAAAAGAAGATCGCTAGTGTAATAAGTAGCCCTAGGATGCCCGTCACCAGCCCGTTAGTAATAGGGAATCCAAAGACAGTGAATAGCGTCTCGGCCGAAATCGAGATATGCAGATCTAGCGCAGCAAAATTCATAGCTGCGTCTTTCGAACGTGAGCGAGTTGGCGAATGATCAGCACGGTGCTAGTAATAATTCCTAGGATTAAACAAATAATAGTTGCGAGAGGGGCAGTCTGTAGCCAGTCATCAAGTCCAATTCCCGCGAACACACCACCGAGCGTTGGGACAAAAAGCCTCCAAGTCGTATCAAGTGCGGTCAGAAACAACAACATCGGTGCATCATGTTTGGGAAGTTGCGGCGACAATGACATACAGCCCCTATATTAACAGGTACGGGTCGGGTTGCATAGGGTAGCCAAACGCCCTGTCGAAAATAAATAGAGACTTGTTTACTTGAGCGCCTATACACTGTACAATGTATAGTGAAAGTAAAGAGGTATACCTATGACTGATACAACAAGTCCACAAATTACTATTTACCGCACCAGCTGGTGCGCCTTTTGCCACACCGAAATGCAGTGGCTCGACAAACTTGGCATTCCTTACATCGCCAAAGACATCGAAGCTGATCCTGCGGCAAACGAAGAGCTTATGAAAAAGATCAACGGTGATTTCCGCGGCGTCCCTGTGACCGATATTGCCGGCGACCTCGTACTCGGATTCGACCGACCAAAGATCCAAGACGCCATCAAAGCCCACGGTATCCAACCCGTTACCGCCTAACACCCTTGAAATTGACCAGTGACTAGTTTTTAATAAGAACTATCATGGACAACAGAGAAGGTATCGTCGTCACCGTTTCGCCGGAGAAATTCCGGCGTGGCCCAGTGCGTCACCGACTACAAAAACAACTCGGCCATAACGTGGTTGCGCAGGTTATTGATCTGCGAAAAGAGTCCGACACGCAACCTGCCGGGATGCTGATTGATGGCAGGCAGCGCTTTGATGAGCGCCGACAGCTAACGCCTTTTGCCACCGATCGCGACGACCGGATCGCCGACGTCTTTTATATTAGTGAGGATAAAAATTACGGCCCGTTTACAGTGGGTGAAATTAACGGCAAGGTTGACGTCGCAGCCTCAACGATCATTTTATTCCTTGAAGCGCATGGCTACATGAGCGAGGCTGCGTGGCTGAACAAGGATTGCCACATAAAAGCCGAAGCCGGCGAAGGCGTCGATAGCATTCACGAAACCGCACTGGAGTATATCTACGAACTCGACAAAGATCTATTCGCGGCACTCCAGCAGTCACACGCCACACCACCCAAAGACTAAGGTATACTTTACTCAATGACCCAACAAACAATTATTATGATCCATGGATTTCGTGGCACCCATCACGGGCTTTCGCTGATTGCGGACAACCTGCGCAATGTCAGTATTATTACACCCGACCTACCAGGTTTTGCCAAAGGGGATACGATGGACCTCTATGACCTCGATTCGTACGTTACATGGCTGCGCGACTTTATTAAAAGCCAGCACCTCACGGCTGCGCCAATTCTACTAGGTCACTCATTTGGTAGCATTATTAGCGCCGCCTATGCCGCAAAGTATCCGGCTACGATTAGCCAGCTTATTCTGGTAAACCCCATTGGCGCACCCGCCCTGGAAGGTCCGCGCGGTATGCTCAGCAAACTGGCCGTCTTTTATTACTGGATAGGAACGAAGCTACCTGATAGCTTTGCCCAAAAATGGCTCGCCTCACACCTGATCGTCATGGTCATGAGTGTCACGATGGCAAAAACTAAAGACAAAAAGCTGCGCGCCTTTATTCACGATCAGCACCGCCAATACTTCAGTCTATTCCACACCCCTCAGTCACTGGCCGAGAGTTTCAAGACATCCGTCAGCAACAACGTCCGCAGCTTCGCGCCCGCTATTGCCCTAAAGACGCTTTTAATCGCCGGTGCTGAGGACGACATTACGCCACTCGCCAAACAAAAAGAGCTTGTTCAGCTCTTTCCACACGCCCAACTCGAGATTATCGAAAACGTCGGGCACTTAACGCACTACGAAACGCCCGACCAAGTGGCCGGACATATTCAGGCGTTTATTAAATCAGTATAAATTGCTTCGAAACGATCAAGTGTCGTATTAAGGTCGTGTGTCTTGGCAATTGCGATGCTTTCTTGGCTCATACGTTCGCGTAATTTCGGATCAGAGATCAGCTTGACGATACCTTCCGCCATTTGGACGTCGTTATCTTTTTCAAACAAGAAGCCATTTTCATCGTTGTGGCACAATTCACCCAGCGCACCAGCATCGACGGCAACGACTGGCTGACCACTGGCCATCGCCTCAAGTGTTGCAATGCTTTGAAGTTCCATCGGTGAGGGCATCGCAAAAACCGTTCCTACTTGGTGAAGGAGCTGTTTGTCTTCTTCGCTAATGCGTCCGGTAAAGGTCATGTCATCAAAGACACCCAGCTCGTAGCCGAGTTCTTTCAAGCTGACGGCGTCCTGACCGGCACCAATAATCATCAGGTGGGCTTTATGCGTCTGCAGTACCCGGGCAAATGCCTTGACGAGTGTCGGAAGGTGCTTTTCAGCATCAAGTCGTCCGACGTAGGTGATAATCGGCACATCCATCGGCAGGCCAAACTTTTCATAAATCGTCTTGTCGGGCGTACCGGGCTGGAAACGAACTAGGTCAATACCATTCGATACGGCTTCCATCGGGACGTTCATCTTGTCGGTGGCTTTAAACATTTTGATAGCTGACTGGGTTGGCAGGGTCACGTAATCAGATTTTGAGTGAAAACGAGCACCGTACTGACGCAGCATGTAGTTAATAGGGCGAGCAAATGGCGCCAGCAAGACCACGTTGTCCATCAAGTTTTCAGGCATCGCGTGGTTGGTGCTGACAATTGGAATGCCGTTTTTGTTACCGTATTTCATGGTTGCTTGACCGATCCACATCAACATCTGAATGTGAATGACATCGGGATCAAATTCCATGATGGCTTTTTTGACTTCACGGCCAGGTGTCGGTGAGACACGGAAGTTTTGGTAGGGGATAAACGGCACTGAAGCGGTGCGGACCACGACGTGGTTTGTGTCGACTTCTTTGTATCGTTTACTGGTTTGACTCGGCGCAATTACCATCACTTCGTGCCCACGCGCAGCCAGCCCAAGGGCAAGGTTGCGACCAAATGTAGCGACACCGTTAATAGTCGGGTAGTGTAAATCCGACGAAATAAGGATTTTCATATGCGTTTTATTATACCATGACTATTACGATAGACCGCCAGTGATAAAATCACCGTGGTACAATTAAGGGCAATGAAGCTTTTGTATGATGCCCGCTATATCCGCACTGATTTCCATGACGGTATTAGTCGCTACACCACCGAACTCGGCGCAGCACTGGCCAAGATAACAGAGGTGACTTTTATCATTTGTGACCCGGCGCAAATTGATTTTTTGCCCCGCAAAGCAAAATACATTCAAATCCACGCGCCGTCATCAGCCAAAGAACCTTTTACCGCGCAGATATTAAATACCTTTAATCCCGACGTCGTCTTTTCGCCGATGCAGACCATGGGTACGGTCGGCCGCAAGTACAAACTCATCTTGACCTCGCACGACATGATCTATTATCGCCACCCGACACCGCCCAGCAATGTCAGTTGGCTACTAGGCCTGGGTTGGCGTGTCTACCATATGACGTATTTTTTCGAGCGCCTCGCACTTAACAGCGCAGATATCGTCGCGACGGTCAGTGTCACCGTGCAGCACGAATTCGAGCGCGCCAAGCTGACAAAACGACCGATTATCGTCATTAGCAATGCACCACAAAAGTTCCATACCCACCGCGTCACGCATACCCACACACCGCGTAATATCATCTACATGGGTTCATTCATGCCGTACAAAAACGTCGAAACCTTGATCAAGGGTATGCAGTGGCTACCCGGACGAACGCTACATCTCCTTAGCAAGATCAGCCCAGCGCGTCGCAAAGAACTAACAGCGCTGATCCCTGAGGGTGCTGATGTGCAATTTCACGGGGGCGTCACGGATGATACTTACGAAGCGCTACTCGCTAATGACGCAATTCTAGCAACCGCTAGTTACGACGAAGGCTACGGCATCCCCGTCGCCGAAGCACTCGCCATGGGCGTGCCGGCAGTAATCAGCAACATACCTATTTTCCACGAAGTTGCCGCTGGGGGAGCACTGTATTTCAACCCCGACAAACCAAAACAATTTGCAGAAAAAGTCAAAGAACTCAATGACACCGCGACGCGCAATCAAGTCATCAAGAACGGAACGCAGCATATCAGTTCGTTTACCTGGGACGATTCCGCCCGGGCGCTATTGAACGCCATTAACCTCCTTGCGTAATCTGTTACAATAAATCTATTATGGCAACCAAGAAAAAGCCCGCCAAAGTTGGTGCGATCGTCAATCGTCGCGCGTCTTTTGATTACGCCCTCGACGATGAATTAATCACGGGTATTGTCCTGACGGGCCGCGAAGCCCGGGCCGCTCGCGATGGCCGCGTGCAATTAAAAGGCTCGTACGTCACGATCCGCAACAACGAGCTATGGCTGAACAACTCGAGCTTTAGTATCGCCCTCAACTCAAAAACAGATGGGGGAGTCAGCGTCGATACCTCACCCCGCAAGCTCCTCGCCAGTCGCCGCCAAATCGATGAGCTCGCCGAGCGCAAACAATCGGGCATGACCATTGTTCCGCTGCGCCTCCTCACCCAAGGTAATCACATCAAGCTCGTCATCGCCCTCGGTAAGGGTAAAAAGAACTACGATAAACGAAATACCATCAAACTGCGCGACCAAGAACGCGAAAACAAGCGCATCACCAAGCATCTGTAGCACAGAGTGTGCAACCTTGGTCACAATCTGATAAAATAGGACGATATGAAACTTTATTCCTGGAACGTCAATGGCATCCGCGCAGTCCTTACCAAAGGTACTTTTCAAGCATTCGTGAAAGACCACGACCCTGATATTATTTGTCTGCAAGAAACCAAGGCAAAGCCCGAGCAAGTCGACCTGGACCTCCCGGGCTACCACCTACACTGGAATAGCGCCGATAAAGCCGGCTACAGCGGCACAGCAATCTTTAGCAAAGAAAAGCCCCACCAGATCCTGAACGGCTTCGCTGACGCCATTGCTGAAAAATACAACCTGGCAGGTGATAGCTACGGCGACCCAACCCGCGAAGGTCGCGTCATTTCGGCTGAATTTGAAAACTTCTGGGTTGTGACCGTCTATACGCCCAATTCAAAGGGTGACTTATCGCGTCTAGACCTGCGCCACAAACAATGGGACCCCGCTTTCCTAGAGCACATCAAGGCACTAGAAGAAACAAAACCAGTCTTATTTAGCGGCGACCTGAACGTTGCGCACAATGAAATCGACCTGTCGAATCCAAAGCCAAACGTCGGCAAGCATGGTTTTACAAACGAAGAACGTGAAGGCTTTAATAACTTTGAAAAAGCCGGCCTGATCGACACATTCCGAACCCTTTACCCAGATACGACCGAAGCCTATAGTTGGTGGACACACTGGGCTAATGCCCGTGCTCGCAACGTTGGCTGGCGGATTGACTACTGGGTAGCTAGCGAGTCGCTAAAAGGCAGTATCGTTGACGCCAAGATTCACCCCGACGTTATGGGGTCCGACCATTGTCCAGTCAGCCTCGAAATTACACTCCCGGAGGTGAAGGCGTAACCCATGACCACCCCGGCCGAATCACTGCACACTGTTCCCGAAATTGTTACCGCCCTTCGCCACAACCAGCCTTATTACCGATTCGACGCAGCCGCTCAGCTGCAAAACAAGACCGCTATCGGACTAATCGGACCAACCGGTATTGGCAAAACGACCCTCAGCAACGAGGTAGCACGCATCGATACTGACATCACGACCATCAACACAACCACGACTCGGCGTCGCCGCTCTGACGACCCGGAGCGTTTCAAGACGGCTGATGAAGGCATTACACACCAATCAATGTACCGCAGCATCCTAGAGCGAAAATTAGTGAACTACTCTATCAATGACGACGACCACATTTATGGAACATCGCCAGCTGATTTTGGCGGCGAATTCGCCATTGGCCCAATGTCTAGCGACAGCGTCGACAACCTCATGACCGCTGGATTTCGAGACTTCTTTCCTGTCGTCATGGTCACCGAGGCCGACGTGTACCGGCAGCGCCTCCAGCGGCGTATAGAACAGCGCCAAGAACCCGCTGAACACCTCGACAAACACCTCCACGACAGCCTAGCGACGCTTGCGTTTGCTCGTATGAATTTCGATGCCCAGTGGCTGAGTTTTATTGATAGCGGCGACAACCAAGAAGGGCTGGAACAGGCCGCGCGTGACGTCACCAAGATCGCGTATCAGCGGACGCTTCCAATCATGACCTACGAACGTCGCTTGCAACTACTGGACGATATGCAGCAGACAATCACCGACGCCCAGGGTCAACTACGGTAGAATAAGGCAATGGACTATTCTTATTGGAAAAAACAATCCGTCGAAACGCCACTGTTTCCTGACATTGAGTGGAGCAAACCCGAGCAAAAGTCACAGGCCGGCAAACTCGGTATTATAGGCGGTAACTCACTTGGGTTTGCTGGTGTTGCCGAGGCCTATAACGTCGCTTCGTCGACTGGTGCGGGCAGTATTCGCGTCCTACTACCTGACGTCCTGCGTAAAGCTATTTCCTCGTCTATCACCGACGCTATCTTCGCGCCGACTAATCCGTCGGGCAGCCTGGCTAAGGATGCTATCGCTGAAATGAACACGGTCGGGGAGTGGGCCACATCAGTATTGCTGATCGGCGACGCCGGACGTAGCAGCGAAACAGCCATCGCCTACGAACAATTTATTCAAAAGTACACCGGGCAGCTAGTTATCACTCGGGACGCCATCGACCTCGTCAAGAATGCCAGCGAACTACTGGTTGAACGCCCCAACACGGTCCTGGTCGCTTCGTTCGCCCAACTGCAAAAATTATTCCAAGCCGTCTATTACCCAAAAGTCCTCACGTTCAGCATGCAGCTAACCAACTTGGTTGAGGCCGTGCATAAATTTACGATCACGTACCCAATCACTATCGTTGTCTTGCACCAAGACACCCTGGTCATTGCCCACGAAGGTGCTGTCGTCACCCAACCATGGGACAACCCGATGCTGATCTGGCGAGGGACAGTCGCCACCAAAGCAGCCACTTACTGGCTGTGGAGTCCGTCCAAGCCACTACAGGCAATCGCTAGCTCAATCCACTAAATATGTTCTCGTGCCTTGATTAATATCAATAAAAGTGGTATAATTTAACAATGGATATCGATCGATTTGGTCGAGGTTATCGGGACCTACGAGAGAAAAAACCTCCCACCAATCCCGAACGCCGCGAAATACTTGAAGAGCCCCGCAAATGGATGCGATTTTTCGATTCGACGCTGACAAATTACCTAGCGGGCGAAACCCCACCTGATCGTGACGAATTTACTGAACATCTCATGGATTATTACTTATGGTCACGACTATACCTTGAACCGCTAGCTGATCGTGCCGAACAACTGCATGACCCAGAGTCTATTGGACACGCCACTAGTGAATTTAAATTTCACCGAATCAACACACCGATCGCGTTTATGTGGGACCAACTGATATTCGGAAAAGCCGACGACTACACGACGGCCGATACAACGAGCATGCAGACAGAGCTGGCAATGGCAATGGTACCATCAGCCAAAAAGCTTCGCGAGATCAACCAGACCTACGCCCAAAAAACCGACGAGCAGAGCCGACTCGAGGGGGATCTCTCGGAAGGCGACGCACTCCTTACGTCACTAGAAATGACAAAAAAATACCCCGACGTGGTCGTTATCGCCGCTCCAGAAAAGTTTGAAAACAATCGCCGGCAGGTCAGTCGCAATATTGACCTACTTGCCATCGATGCACTACGCCGCCACGCCCGCGGCGCCCAGGTGAAAACAAGTGTCTTTGACGACGAAAAAGTGACACGATATGACTCGGATTTTGTCAGCATCATCGACGGCGCGCATGACCTTGGTAACACCGCCTACACCACCCGCAACGGCAAGCGCATCATGACACTGCCGGGACAAATCGCCATGCAATTTCTTGCCGACCGTACCATCAAAGAAGCACCCTACGTCGGCGCCCGTATCGATTTTATGCGAAGCCGACTGCTAGCAAAAGAAATGACTCGTGGACGAAAATCATTCTTGCCTCAGGCAGCACAGCACGTTGCTGACCGTATCATACCAGTACTTCACAAGAACCCTGGCCACCCAAATGTCAGCGACACATCAGACGAGCTGATCGCCTAAGCGCAAAAAAATAGTCATAAAAAAGACCCCGACAAAGGGGTCTTTTTGCATAATCAGTGTGGTACCGCGAACCGGATTTGAACCGGTACGTCCATGAAGGACACCAGATTTTGAGTCTAGCATGTCTACCATTCCATCACCGCGGCACGCATGCGTGTTTCACTACTGAAAAGTACCAATGTATTGTACAATAGAAAGTAATAGGAAGAAAGATATGCACCCTAATAAAAGCAGTCCCGGTGGAGATTTGCGGCACCAACCCCACGATGAAAATCGCGGGAATGTTGGCGGTACTGGCGTCTCACCAGTCCAACAATCCAGCAATGCGCAAGCCCAGCAAACTGCGGCAGCCAACGTTATTCGCTCGCAAATTGATTCATTATATAGTGACACCACCAGTGGTCAGGCAGCACAATCTACCGCCGCACCTCAACAGGTAGCGTCAGCTCCTGTCGACACCAATCCCTACCACCGCACCCACACACCACACCCCGCACCCGAAGCTGAGCAGTGGAAAGAATATCACAGCGCGTGGCAAAATTATTATCAAAAATATTATGAGAATTATTACACCGCTCAGGTGGCCGCATCGCCAATTGCAGCCGTTACGGCCAAAGCAAACGACACAAATACCGCTAATAACAGCCATAAAACTGCGTCCACGGCCGAATCGAAGGGCTACTTTACCCACCAGCCGGTCGAGACTGTCCAAGAAACACCCGAGGAACTTTCTAACGATCAAGCCTTGTACGAACTTCGCCAAAAACTACTCGGCAAAGTCCAGGCTTCGGCCGTCAAGATTCGCGGTAGCCGCCACTTCGTCCCAATTGCTGCAGCGCTTGGTGTAGTATTAATTTTTGTGTTCATTCAATACAACCGTGTATTTATCTCGAACGTCAAAGCCTACGTCTCGCCGGGTAGCATCGATCCACAAAATATCGTCGTCGACCCGACAACTGATATCGTCGTCTCGGCCGACTCACGCTTGATCATTCCAAAAATTAACGTTGATGTCCCAGTTACCTACGACATCGGGACCGACAACGCCTCACAGATGAAGGCTATGGAAGGGGGACTGGCACACTTCCCAATTGCGGGCGCCAGCAGCCACCCCGGCGAAATCGGCAACACCGTGCTCGCTGGTCACAGTAGTAACGACCTCTTCGACGTCGGTGATTATAAGTTTATCTTTGCTCAACTTGAAAAGCTAAGCGTCGGCGACACAATTTACGCCAACTATAATAGCAAGCGCTACACCTACGTCGTGACGCGCACAGAAACCGTCAAGCCGACCGAAGTCAGCAAACTCGTCTATGCCACCGACAAGCCCGTCATGACGTTGATTACCTGTACGCCTCTTGGGACAGCCCTCAACCGCTTCCTCGTCACCGCCGAGCAAGTCAGCCCTGATCCCTCAGCCGCCAGCGCAGCACCGGCCGGTAGTGGCACACCTAGCGCTGATGCAGCCATTCCTGGTAATTCACCAACCGTCCTCGAACGATTGTTCGGCGCAAACTAACACCACCTAAAAAAGCAAAAAGCTCTACAGATCAACGCAGAGCTTTTTGCTCGATGCGGACCTATAGAGCTAGTCCATGAGATGGGTGGACGGATCGGATTCGGCACTGTCGGCAATTCCCGTCAGCGTCAGCACGCCACTGGCAAACAGGCGGTCGCGTTCTTCTTGCAACTTCGACGCGATCTCCGCGCGCAGCGTACCAAGCAGACCGAGTGCCAACCCCTGCAGCATCATCCACTGATGCTGGTCGGTATTCGGCGTTGATATGTAACTATCGAGCGCGCGAACATCAAGGCGATACGTGAAGGCCCATCGACAGATCAGATCCCTGACTACTTGTAGCTCCAGCTGGTCACGGCGATAGGACAACGCCACGGCATCATCCTGCGTCACCAACAGATCGCCGCGAAGCCCGAACTCACTCATCCGGCGCACAAGCTGGATATTAGCTCGTACGTCACCAGGTTCTACCTCCCGCTTCGATCCGAGAATCAAGAACTTGGCGATAGCCGCTTGCAACTCTGGCTTGGTCGTTTCAACAAGACTCAGAAATTCCTTCGTCTCATCGGTATTCAGCACAATCGTTAACTGAAGTTCTTCTGGTGTATTTTCCACGTTGCGACCTCTCATTGGCCGATAGGCAATCTGATGATTGCACCACTAAGTTATGACAAAAAGTAGGGGGCATTGCAAGTATAAGCACGTCCTCATAAGCCAATAATCAAAATCATCTACCGCAGTACATACCTTTGGTTATTGCCCGAGATTAAACGCTCTCGGGCGGCGTATTGTGGTTATTTGGAGTCGCGGACTTCGTTCCGTGCGTCGTCCGCCGATTGCGTGGCATAGGCGTCGGCGAAACTGATGATCGCAAACCAGCTCGTGATAACCAGCAGACCAATACACACAGCCGGGAAGATAAAGTCCCCGGGCTGGGCACTGGTGGCTGCTCCCTGATAGGGGAGTAGCTTCGGCAGGATCGCCAAGATGTACGCAGTGATCCCGATGGCCGCGACGAACACTTCCGTCACGATGACGAAGCGCTTCCTGGCCGCCACCGTGGCAGTGATGGGCTTTTTGAGCTTAGCTTCCTTCAGTGTACTCATATGTCTGACTCCAAATGTCATGTCCAGCCCAAGAGCCGGAGCTCGATGGGGGAATGCGCTCGCCAGGAAAGTCCTAGCGAGTAAAGATTACCTTAGCACAAAAGTGCCTGAAAGTCAATGTATAGTAGTCCGCAGACTACTCGAGAATCATGCGTACGCGTTGTAGCTGATACGTCTCACCGGACTTGCTAATCCCATACAAGAAACGACCATTTTGGCTCAGCGTGGCATCAAAACCAGGCTCCATGGACATAATAACGTGCACGTTGGTACCATCGAACTCACGAATCGATAGGTGACCGTCGTAGACCGCGTACAGATAGGCGTCATCCAGCCAGCTGAGTGTGTGCGCCTGTGTCTCGCTCGTCGTCACCAGGGCGTTTGTAAAGCGCATGTACTCGATCTCGTAGCCAACAAACGACAGGCCAGACTGCGCGACCAAAAAGTTGCCTTCGCCGCTAAACGAGAGTAGGTCGACCTTTGCCGCCGCGCTAAACTCAGCGTAGGTGGCGAGGCTCGATGTATCAGCATCATTCGAAGTCGGGTAGCGACCATTGAGGATGGTCACTTTTGTGCCTTCTGCAATCGCAACAAAGTCGTCATTATAATAGCTCGTCGCATCGATCGAAAGTGGCATGTCCAGCGCTTTCACCGTGCGCAGCACATACGGTTCGCTGTCGCCGTCACGGTACACACCCGCAACTTGCTGCGTTGCATCGGTTGGATTCGTGCCGACATACGTCAGGATATTGGTTTCAAAAATATCAAAAGAGGTGACGTTCGTGACAAGTGCCCGCGAGATAGTGGCATTTGAAAGATCAAGTTTACGAATCGTTCCTTCACTTAGCCCGAACAAAATATTTCCACTCGTTCCGGCGAACTTGGCGTCAGTCAGCGACACGCCAAGTGCCCGCGACACATTAACACTCGTCGCAACGTCCTGGGTATCAACAACGATATACTCCGATTTGTCGGCGAAACTATGTTTGACTAGCAGGTAGCGCCCACCAGTATCCCACGATTGCATCGCAAAACTATGACTGACATTTTCGGTCGCTGGTTCGCTATATAGGGCGGCAGGCAGTGTGATCGCCGTCGTTTTTACTTCTTGGGCACGGAGGTCGAGCAGCTGCATCGTCGGTGCATCGGCGCGTTCTTGAACCATCATCCATTTGTTATCGGGTGATGATTTTGCGCCGTAGACGGTGCTAAAGTTTGCGACTGATTGCGGCTCTAGCTTTTTGGGAACCAAGCGAATGTAGTCCAGCCACGTCAATGTTCCAGCTTTGACATTCAGTGATTTGTTCCATGGTTGATACTGATCACGGGTGACATTGAACGAGTGTGAGCCGGCCACGATGGACTGCTTGGCGGGTGTCCGCGATCCAATCTGCGTCCCATCGATTGAGATCATTGCGCCGTTAGGTGCTGAGTCAAATTGTACGAGCGCCCCCTGTTCGAGGCTACCTTTATCACTGTCCAGGCGGTAGCCTAGGATGAATAAAATAGTTCCGGTCACGATCACCAATACGGCGAAGGTCATGATGATATAGGTAATGACACGGCGAATGAACAATTGTTTTTTGGTAGGTCGTTTAAACATAATTCCTTTTAGTATAGCAAGTTGCATACATTTTTTAATCAAGGCTTGCATAAGCGACATGATACTTCTACTATAAGTGGTATTGTTATGAGTCAAAATAAAACAGTTACTATCAACGGACGCGTATATGATGCCGTCACAGGACTTCCTGTTGACCCATCACCAAAAGCTGGCCCAAAGCCAGTCTCACCAGCCATCGTCAAAAAACGTGCCGCTGAAGTTACCTCAGCGAGCGTCCACGCTCAACCACAGCGATCCCAGACACTCGTTCGCCGCGCATCTAAAAAGCCAACCATTAGCAAACGACCCCAAGCTGGCCGACACATGGATATCTCACGAAACGCGAAAGTATCAAAATTTGCTCCACACCCTGTTGCGAAGGTTGTACCAAAGCCACTAGTGGCAAAACCACAAACAAAGTCACCGACACCCGATCTGGCACCAAAGGCCCATCCTGTCGCCGCCCGTGCCAATGCGCGCGTCGCAAAGCCGGCCGTCGTTGCTGCAGCAGCAACCCCAAAGCAGATCAAGGATACAGCCATCGCCAAAGCCATGGCAACACCAGCACCGACAACCGAAAAGAAGCGCTTCCGTCGCCACTTTTCACGCCGCTTTAGTATTGTCACGGCCATATTCGCCGTACTAATCATCGGTGCCTACTTAACCTATACTAATATTCCAAGCATCTCAGTTGGATTCGCTGCTGCCCAAGCTGGCATCAAAGCAACGTACCCTGAATACAAACCTGACGGCTACCGCCTGGCCCAGCCCGTCACCTTTAGCGATGGGGAAGTGACCCTGAACTTCACCTCAAACTCCGGCACTGGTGAATACACCGTTATTCAAACCCGCAGTTCGTGGGATTCATCAGCTATCCTTGATAACGTCGTCAAAAAAGCGGCTGGCGACAACTACGTCACTACCCAAGAACGCGGCCTGACCATCTTTTCGTACGGCAACACCGCAACATGGGTGAACGGCGGCATCCTATACACAATTCAGTCGAACGCACCACTCTCTGGTGAACAAATTCGTCACATCGCTACAAGTTTATAACGCAAAGGGACGCGCTACATATGCATTCATCGCCACCCAGCCGCAGCGGTTTTACAATAGTCGAACTTCTGATCGTTATTGTCGTGATTGGAATTTTAGCAGCAATTACTATCGTTGCGTTTAATGGAGTCCAAAATAAAGCCAAGTCAAGCGCGGCCCAATCTGCCGTCGCCCAAGCGAATAAAAAAATTATCAGTTACGCCGCTGAAAACTCAGATATCTACCCAGCAACGCTCGCGCAGGCGGGTATCACAAATACCGACGGGCTAGAGTATAGCGTCGATAACAATGCCTCACCGCGCAGCTACGGTCTCACCGCCACGGTTGGCGCGTTCTCGTTCTATCTTTCAAACACTGTCACACAGCCGACATTAGGGGGATACGCAGGGCACGGTCAAGGCGAGGCGGTAGCTGTGACCAACCTTGCTACAAATCCATCAGTAGAGACCACAATAGGTAGATGGACAACCAATAGCTCGTACAATAACGCCACCATTGCACGCATGACTGATGGTGGATACTCTGGTTCATCATATGCACGAGTGACATTTGGAACAATAAACAACGGGTCGCTGGGGAACATATGGTTGAACAATTCACCTGTACAATCAAGCAGCACGTACACTGCATCGATGTACGTCCGGCCCACAAAAACAAGAACCTTCGCTGTGCAGATATTTTTTATTGATAGTGGCGGCACGTCTGTTAGCTCACTTACTGGCCCAACGACAAATATTGTCGCCAATCAATGGCAACGCATTTCTCAGACCTTCCAAACACCAGCTAATATCGTCTCGATTTGGACGATCGCAACCACCAGCGGCGCAACCCCCTGGGCGACGGGTGACACGCTTGATGCCGATGCAGCCATGGTCACACAAGGCTCACGCCTCTATACATACGCCGATGGCACCTCAGCCAACTGGATATGGTCAGGGTCGACGCACAACTCGACCTCTACAGGCCCAGGGCTCTAAATCCCGTCTCAATCTGTTATACTAGACCTAATGTCTGATTCTACTATTCGCACCCGATTCGCCCCAAGTCCTACTGGTTTTATGCACGTTGGGGGAGTTCGCACCGCCTTGTTTGCGTGGTTATTAGCGCGTCAAAACGGCGGTCGATTTATTCTTCGCCTTGAAGACACCGATCAAAAAAGGGAAGTTGCCGGTTCAGCCGATCACATCCTAGCGGCACTTGGCGCCCTGGGCATTCACCACGACGAAGGCCCAGATATTGGTGGCCCATACGCACCGTATGTCCAAAGCCAACGCCTGGAAACCTACACTGCCTGGGCACAAAAGCTAATTGATGCCGGCCGTGCCTACGCTGACCCCTACACAGCAGCCGAACTTGATGCATTCCGTGAATCCGCCAAGGCTAACAAACAGGCCTTCTTGTACCGTCGGCACCGCCCCGAAGCACCAGCTGCCTGGGATGGCACCACACCACTACGTCTCAAATCTGACCCGAAAGCCTACCACTGGCACGACGAAGTCCTAGGCGATCTTTCAACTGGTCCCGAAGTCATTGATGACATTATCCTCATCAAATCCGATGGCTTTCCGACCTATAACTTCGCCCACATCGTTGACGACGCCGAAATGAAAATCAGCCACATTATCCGTGGCCAAGAATTCATTGCTAGTCAACCAAACTACCTGAATATCTATGAAGCGCTTGGCCTAGAGTTTCCAATTTTTGCCACCATGCCACACATCATGGCCGAATCAGGTACCAAAAAACTTGGTAAGCGTGACGGCGCAAAAGACGTCCTTGATTACCTAAAAGACGGCTACTTGCCCGAAACCATGCTGAACTTTATCGCGAGTCTTGGCTGGAACGACGGCACTGAACAAGAAATTTTCACCGTTGCCGAACTAATCGAAAAGTTTAGCCTCGACCGTGTCCAAAAGAGCGGTGCTCGTTTTGATGAAAAGCGCCTAGAATGGATGAATGGCCAGCACATCCGCAACCTGTCACTCGACGACCTCTATAACCGAGTAGCCGACTTTTGGCCTGAGTCTGCTGCAACCGTCAGCGAAGATAAAAAGAAACAAGTCCTCGCGCTCGTCCAAGATCGCCTCAAAACCCTCAAAGACCTGCCAATCCTAACTGATTATTTCTTCACAGAACCAACTCCTGACGCCTCAATGATCGCTAGTAACAAACAACTAGCAAAATTACCCGCCCAAGAAGTAAAAGACCTGATTTCACACACCATTGCGGCACTCGAGAACAGTGAATTCACGCCAGAGGCCATCCAAGAAGCCCTCAATCAATTACTCGTCACCACTGGTCAAAAACCTGGTATTTTGTTTAGCCTCATCCGATTGTCGGTATCATGGGCACCGTTCAGCCCCGCACTCAACGACACACTGTCGGTACTAGGTAAAGAAACCAGCCTCAAACGACTCCGACTTGCGATCGCCTAAGAAGTTACAAAGCGTAAACAGTTTGCTATAATAACGCGTAGTTATGTTTAAACTTTTCTACAAAAAAAATACAGACACCTCAATTGGTCCAAAAAATAATCTAAAAGCACCAACCTGGTTCAAACGTCATAAAAAACTTGCCATCACTCTGAGTGTTGCCGCCGTTCTATTGATCGGTGGGGGAGTCGCGACGGCCCTGTACTTCATGAACCAAAAACCAGCCGAGACAACACCCGCCAAAGTCGTCAAACCGACACCAGCACCCGAACCAACAAAATATTATTCACCACTGACAGGCAATCAGGTTGCCGACCAAGCCGCTACCAAACAAGCCGTCACCGCCATCATGATTGAAAACAGCCCTGACGCCCGCCCACAATCTGGTTTGAAAGACAGCGGAGTGGTGTTTGAAGCAATCGCCGAAGGCGGCATTACGCGCTTCCTCGCACTCTACCAGCAAGAAAAGCCAGCCCTCGTTGGACCTGTGCGCAGTGTCCGCATGTACTACGTCGATTGGTTAGCAGCCTTTAACGCCAGTGTCGCCCACATTGGTGGATCGGCCGCAGCCCTAGCTGAGGTTCGTAACGGCAGCTACCGCGACATCGACCAGTTCTTTAACGCCGCCACGTATTGGCGTGCTAGCGACCGCTATGCACCACATAACGTCTACACTAGTTTTGAACGGCTGGATGCCCTGAATGCAGCCAAAGGCTACACCACCTCAGAATTTACCGGCTTTACCCGTAAAACCAGCAAAGCCGTTGCCACGCCAACTGCAACCGCCATCAACGTTACTATTAGTAGCGCCACATTCAATAGCAGCTACGTCTACGACCCAGCGACGAACCTCTACAACCGATCCCAAGCTGGCGCACCACACCTCGACCGTGAATCCGGCCAGATTACTCCACGCGTCGTTGTCGTCATGAAAGTACCTCAGCGCCTCGTCCTCGAAGACGGCTACCGCGAACAAATCGACGCCGTCGGATCTGGCGCAGCAACAATATTCCAAGATGGTGAAGTCAAGGAAGTCACCTGGGCAAAAGCCAGCAAGGCGGCCCAAATTACCTTCACTGACGCTGAAGGCAAAGACTATCCATTAGCTCGTGGCCAAACCTGGATTACCGCCGTTCCATCAGACACCGGAGCGGTCACGTGGCAATAAACAGGCCACAGCGGTTCGCAAAAGATTTCTGGCCATACTTTAACCGCCTCCTCACAAACATCATTGTCTTGACGCAGTTTGTAATTTTGGCAGTCGTCGGTGGGGCGCTATATTTCCTTGGTTTTTTCGATGAGAACCCGATGGCCGTGGCGATCATCTTGGCGGCACAGCTAATTCTTGGAATTTTCGGTGCGGTTATCGTTGCTCGTGTCGTGACTCGTCCAATTCGCGATTTACTTGCCGCTATTATTCACGTCTCCGGCGAGCCGACCACCACCACACCACCCAACCCGAACGACGAACGCTTCGCACACAGTGGTTTCAAAGACGTGCTACAAACCATCTACGAACTTGCCAGTGACAATGCACAGCCAGCAAGCGACCAAACGGACCTTGGCCCACAAGCTGTCACTATCAACGAATCGAACTTGCCGACACACGCCACCCCGACCACGATGCTGGAAGCTGCCCTCGATGAAACATCGTGTGGTTTTGTCGTCATGGACCACGACCGAACCATTACTTTTTCCAACAAAGCCGCACCCATTAACATCGACCAGCACGGCGCCGCGTCACTGAGCCTGATTTTTAACGGCCAAGAAACCCTGGACGTCTGGCTGGATGAATGCGACAAGAATGCCGTCCACGCCGAACACACCTGGTTACGAATCGGCAATAAATTACCCGAAGAAGAAGGCCGTCGCATCTTTGACGTCATCGCCTCGTATGACAAGGGTGCTGCGAGTGAAGTCGTCCTGACGCTGATCGACCGCACCGGCGTCTATTCCGTCGGCGAGCAAGAACTGGACTTCATCGCCTTCGCTGCCCACGAGCTACGTGGTCCTATTACCGTGATTCGCGGTTACCTCGATGTCCTAGAAGACGAATTAAAAGATGTCCTAAAAGACGACCAGCACGAACTATTCCGCCGTTTGACGGTTTCTGCTAATCGCTTGTCAGGCTATATCAACAACATCCTGAATACTTCACGCTACGACCGCCGACACCTAAAAGTCCACCTCACCGAAACCACCGTGGGCGAAGTGTACGACACGATTCGCGACGACATGGACCTGCGCGCCAGTGCACAACACCGCCTACTGGCAGTAAATATCCCGGCTGACCTGCCGAAAATCGCAGGTGATCCAGCCAGCCTTAGCGAAGTCTTTGGTAACCTGATCGACAACGCTATTAAATACAGCAACGAAGGGGGAGCGATCAACGTCTCGGCTGCGCTAAAGGGTGATACAGTAGAGATAGCGATCGAAGACCACGGCATTGGGATGCCCAGTAGTGTCGTTGGCAATCTGTTCCAAAAGTTCTACCGCTCGCATCGATCCCGCGAAACCGTTGCCGGAACAGGCATCGGCCTGTATATCTCAAAGGCAATTGTTGAGTCACACGGCGGCACCATTGCTGTTCGCAGTGAAGACGGCCGAGGCTCGACCTTTATCGTTGCACTGCCAACCTTCCAGTCCGTAGCCGCCAAACTCAAAGCCGACAATAACAGTAACGAAGGACTCATCGATCAGGGGAGTGGTTGGATCAAAAACCACTCAATGTATCGAGGATAATCACCAAAGGAATTTCACATGGCAATTAAAACAATTCTGATCATCGAAGACGACCGATTTATCGGCGAAATGTACGTCCGTAGCCTCAAAAAAGCCGACTATGACGTCGACTGGATGGTTGACGGCAATGACGGCCTCATCGCCGCCCGCAACAAAGCCTATGATCTTATCCTATTGGATGTCATGTTACCCGAACGACGCGGTACAGAGATCCTAGAGGCACTGCGAGGCGACAAAGAAGACCTTATTCCTAATACTAGAGTACTGATCTTAACTAATTTTGAACAAGACGACGAATCGCGCATGGCTATGGAAAAACGGGCTGACGGATACCTTATCAAAGCCGAAATCACTCCCAGTAAACTACTGTCTGTCATTGCACAGCTAGATCAACCAACTGCTTAACGACTACCATGCCAAACCATTACATCGACGCCCCCGACGACACGCTACGCACCACCAATGAGATGGTGAACCACGACGAGCTTTCGACGCTGTACCGCGAGGCAAAAAAAGAGGAACTCGGCCCATGGTTACATGAAGCAGAGCGCCAAGCGGAGCTGGAAAGTCAGCGCGTAGCTGCCATCGCCCAAATTCGTCGCCGCGCCGCCCAGATTGGTCTGCTGATTGCCATGCCGTTCATCCTGGGCGCGCTTGTATTCCAAGCAATGACACTGCTGGTTAATTCACTTGGTGATGATGTCGCCTCGGCTATGATCCTTGGGTTCGGCGGTATTTTCATCGGGCTGATCTATTTTGGTATTAGCCTGGCATCGATCAAACAGGCCAAGACAATATTCAACGAGCATGCCCTCAAGTCATCACCGTTCATCCTGACAATCACTACATGCCTACTGTTCGTGAGCTACCCGCTGATTGCCTGGATGCAGCAATTGATCAGCGAACTACCGGGTTACGTAGCGTATCTGGTCACAGTCCCAGTTGCCAGTATTATCTTGGCAACGGTGCTACTGTACATCTGGACCATTGCAAAAATGCCAGCCGTCATAAAGCTACTAACGCTCGCCATCGCCATCACCGGATGCGGGGCAGTGTACTATCTGTTCAACTAGACATTACCACTGTTATTTGATAAAGTAGTCGAGTTACGGTCACTTTCACGGTCCCATCGTCTAACGGTTAGGACACCAGGTTCTCATCCTGACAATCCGGGTTCGATTCCCGGTGGGATCACCAAAATAAACACCTCATCACAAGATGGGGTTTTTATTTTGGTTGGTTTCGTCAGAAACGAGAACCCGCAGGGTTCGATAGCGAGGAGCGGGGCAGGGAAGTTTATCTGCCTGAACGCGACCACGTTATATTTAGATATTCCCCGTGCAATTATCAAGCTAACCGACAAAATGATTCACACGGTGCTGTCAAATAACCTACAATAGTGCTAGAATCCCTGTATGCAAAAGATAGAGTTAGTAGTAAAAGCAACCTCCTGGGAAGATGCAAAGGATATTCTCGGAGGAGTGAATATTCACCAAAAATCACGCTCTGAATATAAAGAAATAAATGACCTGTTTATAGTAAAAGTTCTGCTTGAAGAGCCGTTAGCAGGTCAAGATTACGCCAACATTAAAAATAGCCTAAACATAGGGATACTTAGTGACTCGACGGCGCAGAAAAGAGCAGAGGATGTATTCCGAGAAATCCATAAGGTGGAAACTCAGCTTAGAAAAATATTACTGCATGTATCTGACGTCGTTAATGCGTATTATGAAATATTGTTGCAAGTAGGGCAGTATACTCATGAATTCTCAGATAACGTACAAACCCCGACCAACAAAGGTACTTTAGATGTAATGCTAACTCATATAACAATGGGTGAATTACTACAGCTACTAGAATTTGACTACTCTTGGTCGTCAAGACCCCTGGACACGACAGACTTGAACACGATACTTAGAGATAGTGAAAGCTTCGAGGACTTTAAATCCAGGGTAGCAGGACATGCTACACCGAAAAGCATATGGGAAGTCATAACCGAACAAGTACTCGGAAAAGATTTACCCTGGAAAGACATAGAGAAAAAACTCCGACGACTTAAAAAATACAGAAATGATGCAGCTCATCACTTCATATTTACGGAGAAAAGAAAAATAGACGCCATTAAACTAGCAGAAGAAGTACTAGAAATCTTAAAACCAAAAAAGGCCGTATCCCAAATGGACCTCGATTATATCAAATCCGTAGCTGAAAGTATGACCAAGAATTTAAGTAGTATAGTCAATACTGGTTTATTATCGGAGCTTGCTAAGCACCAAAGTACATATGCGCAATCCGTGGTCTCACAACTAATGCCCAAGATAGATGTCAGTTCATTTATAAGTCCCATCGATACGGCTGCACTGTTCACTAAAATAAATATAAACACCACCCAAGCCAGTCATGCGCTAAGAAACTATATTGAGCTTTCGGTGCCCCGCACGACTTATCCATTTCTATCCGGCAAGGTGCCCTGTGACACAACAGGAAACGATCAAACAAAAGAAAGTACCGATGTTGATGAGCTGGACAGCCCTAAGAGTTAGCACAACAAAAGAACTGTTTATTTTAGGTATATAATGTAAATACATGATTGATCTTATTCCAGGCATGCAGTTCTCGGATTCGGAGAAACAACTATACGGCTCTATTGCGGGAGCAATTCTCGGTGCACTTGTTGGTGCATTAGCCGGTGCATTATCGACATTCGTTATAGGTAATCGCGAACGCAAGAAGCAAGAAGATCTCCAAAAAATACAGCAGAACCGTGCGTACATGCGCTCAAGCATAGTTAGCATTCAGTCAATAGGGCTGGATATTACCGATATACTTCTTAAGTGCCAAGCTAACAACGAATACGCAGAAGATATCCAACAAGGTTTAATCAAACAGGACGCAAATAAATTTCTAGCGTTAATGCAAGCATCAACACCTTTTGAATACGCTAAGCCTGACAAAACTCACACGCATAAGATATTGAACGACCGCATCGCCACGCTCTGGAGTAACCTTTGCCAAGAAATAGAGTTACAGAATAAAAACATCAATGATTTTGCGGATTATTACAAGATGCTCTTCGACACCATCCATACCGCTTTATTAAAAGGTGAACATATCGACGTATCAATCGTCCAGTCCGACAACCAGTCAGTATTGAAAGCGATGGAACAGCAGTTCACTTCAAATAACCAGCTTCGAAAGAAATGCATCGATATTCTAGCATATATTAATTGCTTCAAGACTTATAGAGGCAAGGTTGACGCTAGGGCGTTCACCACCCTGCAACAAAACCGAACGTACATCGAGGATATGGCAGCATATGAACCGACGGCCGAAGAGTATAAAAAAGCCTGGGATTCAGAAGATTCCATATTCGATCCAGGCATAATGTTTAAATCAAAGTCGACAGGCGACCAAGACACTACCGCACCAAAAGACAAGCAAAACTGATCAGTCGCCAGAAGTCCCTAAGGATATCGTTCCAACTCGATTCAACTTGGGTCACCACGAAAACAGCTAATCCAACGGATGGGATTTTTTCATGGCCAGCCTCTTAACCAATCGGCCGTATCAGCCCCTCATCATTCACTCGCACCGTATTCACTTCCGTACCTACCTCATACGCCTCAATCTTGCCGTCACCATATGGCCGCAACAACACCGCAATGTCTTGTTCGTTATCCGCCGCCAGCCACTGCGCCTCGTCGTCCCTATGCAAGATAACGGGCATGCGGTCATGAATCGCATCCACGTCTTTGTTCGGGGTAGTGGTCAGGATAGAATAGGTCTCCCAGATTTTCCCCTCGTGGCGCCAGGTTTCCCAGATCCCCGCAAATGAAAACAACTGCTCGTCCTTTAGGTGTACGAAATAGGGGTGCTTGCCGTCACCACGTTTTTGCCATTCATAAAATCCGTTCGCCGGTATCAAACACCGCCTTTGCATAATAGGCTTCTTCCACATCGGCTTGTCGAACACCGTTTCGCTACGTGCATTGATCAGCCGATAGCCAATCTTTTCATCCCTTGCCCAAGGTGGGATTAACCCCCAGCGCATCAGGTGCAGACCGTCACTGGTGACGACTGGCATTACCTGGGAAGGTGCAACGTTGTAGCTCGCACGAAGTGCACCGGAACCTTTAACGTGGTAGCGGTCGTTAATTTCGTTGGTTGTATACAGCGCATACCTTCCACACATACTTCTATTATACCGCCAGCAGGGTACCGAGTGCCAATGGCACGCCCGAGTCCACGCACTGGCAAATATAATTCTGCAGGCGACAAATCACCCCCAAGGTGCGATAATAGTTGCTTGATGATAACGCCAGCCCCAATCACCAGCCAACCCCTTAGCCCTGCGCCAACACTGGACGGGCGCTACCTGCGTAACCTCGAAAATTACATCGCCGATGGCAAAAAAGCCGACATTTTATACGACCACCAAAAAGCGATCATTAAAGACACGGCCGAGTTCCTGCGGAGCGGTAATCGCCGAGGCTATATAGAAGCACCAACCGGTACTGGCAAGACGGTGCTGTTCGTGACGTTAGCCGAAGCCTTTAGCTACCAGGCAGCGACACCACCAAAGATCCTGGTCGTCACACCCACCAAAGACCTCGTTCGCCAGACACTGGGTGGCAGTCGCGGCGACAAAGGCTTTGCTGGCTTTGCCCCACATATGAGCGTGGGGACATTTTATAGCGACACGCCAGCTGGCCTGCGTAGCCTCGACGCCCAGGTAACGATCACCACCTACGCCTCACTGACGAAACTCGCCGCTACACCTGTCACTACCATTGACGAAGAGGGGACATCCCACACCAAACTCATCAACCTCGTTGACCAAAGTTTCGATATTATTTTCCTCGACGAAGGCCACAAGGCGCTCGGTAGTAGTAGCCGGCGCATCATCGCCGACATTAACCCCGAGACATTAATCATCGGCTTTACCGCCACGCCCGACTACCACGCCTCTCGTGGCCTAGAAAGCTTGCTGCCGTCGATGATCCACCGCCTTGACCTAAAAGAAGCTATCCAACTAAATATGTTGTCATCGGTTGTTCCGCTAGCTATCCCGGCGCCGACCACCACGGCCCAGGAATTTTCAATCGGTGCACTCGGTGAGTATGAAAATAAAAGCCTGAAACAATTAATCCATAATAGCGCCCGTAACCGCATGGTCGTTTCGATTGCCGCCCAATTGATCCAAGCCGGCAACACACCAATCATCGCCTGCATTCCCGGCGACACCATGACGCACCCGCACTTGATTGCCGAAATGCTATCCGAACACTACGTCGATGACGAGGACGGCATTCCACGCCCAATCCGTGTCAGTGCCATCACCAGCGCTATCTCTGCCGCGGCTCGTCAAAGCATTTACGCCGAGCTAGAAAAGGGGACCATCGACGCCCTAACCTATATCGACGTCCTAACCGAAGGCTGGGATAGCCAACGCGCCAACGTCATTATCAATGCACGACCAACACGCTCGCTAGTATCTGCCAGGCAGCGAACAGGACGGATCCTGCGCAACAAACATGACAACCGTCCAGCCCTGGCCATCGACATCGTTGATGTCATCGCCGCCAACACGCCGCCACAGGTCTCGATGGCCGATATCTTTACACTTGAAAGTATCACGAATGGTGCAGCAATCGGCGCCATCCACTCGCAACACGCAGCCGGCGTCAAGCAGTCAATCGATGCACTTTTCACCCAATACGGTGCGGCCGAAACCATCATCAATAGCTATACGCTGTACGCCGAACTCCTCGAAACACTCCCGCACTTAACACGTGGCCAAGCCTCGATTCAACAGGATGGAAAAGTCCGTACATTCGCCTCGGCTGGGCGCTTATTTACGCGCCTGAACGTTGATAGCTTTGCGCTCGAGCACCTCAAGCAACACCAAGATATTGATGTGCGTATGGTGCGCCGCTACCACGAAGCAATCGAAGCCTACGACGAAGAGCAAATCCAAACGCGCCTAGCCAACCTACCTAATGCCGTCCACACCGGTATGGGTCTGCGCGTCGGCGAGACCTCATTTATTAGCATCAACGAACTCGTTAATGTCATCCGCCGTAAATATCCGTACGTCGATGCTAACTACCGTAGCGTCGAGATGATCGCCCGTGAAATCGTCAAATCCGATAGCAACCTGTATTTCACGAAACGATTCCGCGCCCGCACCCACCGCGGCGTCATGCTGTATACCTGCCAAACGATGGTCTCGATTGAGGTCGGGCAGTCGATTGTCGCCGCTTGCCGAGATGAGTAATTTCGATCATTTAAGATAGCTCATGCCGTTTTGACTCGATTCGCACCCTACGCTATAATCATAAGCAAAATGAGACAAAAACAAACATATCCTGGCTTTACCATCGTCGAACTCTTGATCGTCATTGTTGTCATCGGCATCTTGGCCGCTATTACTATCGTTGCCTTCAACGGTGTCCAGGAACGATCACGGACCGCCGTCGCCAATACCGAACTGAGAATGCTAGAAAAGGCTATCTTGGTAGCACGCAATAATGAAAGCAAAAACCTGATGAGCATCACTGTATCAAACTGTACACGATGCTCCGACCAAGCGCGTTACGAACTCAGCCTCGATAGACTGGGTGCCGCCGCTAACATGAACCTAGCGGGACTTAAAGATGGCGACCCATGGGGCCAGAAGTATGCCATCGATGAAAACGAAGGTGAAGGCAGCAACCCATGCGCCAACACAGATGCCGTCGGCCTGCTGTCCGCCCATACCGGCATTATCAGTATCACCATACCGTTCTTTGGCTGCAGCACCTGATGCAGCGGCGAGGCTTTACCATCGTCGAACTTTTAATCGTTATTGTTATCATCGGTATTCTGGCAGCAATCACCATCGTTGCCTTTAATGGCGTACAGAATAAAGCCAAACTTGCCTCGATCAACGCCGACGTCGCCGGTGCCGCAAAGCAACTCGAATTATTCAGGGTAGAGAAGAGTGCTTACCCAGCGAGTATCACCGAGTGCCCGACGTTGTCTGCGCAAAACACCTGCATAAAAAGTAGTGGCGGCAACACGCTAACCTACTACGTCGATAATGCAACGCAGCCTCAATTTAGTTGTCTGACCGCCACCAGTTCGAACGGCCTCGCCAGTAGTTTGGTGAACGGATCAACCACCTTCAGCGGTAACTGTCTATCTTCTTTTCCATCGTGCTTGGCGCTGAAAAATAGCGGCGCGGCTACGACCAGTGGCATCTATACGATCAAGTTACGAGCGAGCGGTGAAAGTCTGCCTGTCTACTGCGACATGGTTACCTCGGGTGGGGGATGGACACTCCTCATCTCGAACCCAGGACCAGCAACAAACTGGACCAGCGCGAATGTGCTTTCGTTAAACGCAAGCAGTCCTTCGATTTCGGCACAATATTCGATCCTCGAAAAAGCAAACGACATCAAAAGTAATATCGGTGGGAACCTTTATTACAGAATGGATGGCGCTAGTTTGGGCCGTTGGGGCGGAGTCTGGACGGCACCGTACGCCAATACTTTTACTGGCACGAGCGCTGTTGAAAATGTCATCAATATCGAAAGATATGACAGCTACAGTATTGGTGGCGGTTCGATCAAGAATACGATGCCATGGCTAAGTAGCGCACCGCAAATTCTCTCAACCTGGACAGGTAGCACGGGGGACTGGTGGGGAACACTCGTTAGTAATTCCGGTAGCTACAGCCCAGCACCGTGGATCAATGGTAGCCAAACAAACCCGGGGGTAGTATGGTACTGGGTCAAATAAAAAACCATGAAATAGGAGTACAACTATGACATTTATTGCAATCATTGGACTGGCGGTATTACTGGGATTAGCGCTATTTCAATTACTATTAATACTCGGCAAGCCACTCGGTGACTTTGCCTGGGGCGGACAATACAAGGTGCTACCACGAAAACTTCGTATCGCCAGCATCTGTTCTATTTTCCTTTATATTGTTTTTGCCACTTTTCTGGCAAGCAAAGCCGGTATTGTAGCGATCATTACGCAGCAGCCGTTACTCGATATTGGCATGTGGATTTTTACGGCCTATTTTATGCTTGGTATTTTCGTGAACCTTATTTCACGCAACAAGAAAGAGCGGGCGTTAATGACGCCGGTTGCGCTAGTGCTGGCTATAGTATTCCTTATTACCGCACTGTAGAGCAGGTCTCCCGCTTATCAGATTCCGAGATTATACAAACCTGACAAAAGAAAAGCCCGCCCCACAAGGGAGCAGGCTCAACCTTTAGGGCGGGCGAGGCGACAACGTATTGCACTAATGATGCGCGAACTGCACGTCGGCGCCCTGCGCGTTAACGCCGGGCGCATTTATGCTATCCACACTGCCGTCACCGCTCGGTGACACGCCGACCTGGACCCAGCTGGCCATACTCGGAACACCACTACTATCTACCAAAAACAGCATGTAGTATCCGGGCGGAACAAGTGCCGGGTTGTCAGGGATCGTTGCGTCGATGACACCGTCGTTGTCGCTGACGATGTCGAGCTTGATTAGGCGTTGGTTGGTGTCGGTCACATGCGTGACGGCACCGGGGTGCACCAAATGCACGGCCGCAATATCAGCCGCAGCACCGGGTTCACTCTTGCTGTACGAAAGGCGCAGATTGTTGCCATCAACCTGCACTCCTGCTGACGCATTGATAACAGGCCGAGCCACCGGACTCCCATCCTCGTTAAAAAGGTAGGGCGGTGAATAGATCTCGATCCGCTTTTCAAACGTCCCCGGAGTTGTGTCGTCCTTGTCCCCAAACAGAGGGTCCGACCCAGCCGTCACGATCTGACCAGTCGGCAGCAAAAGCGCTGTCGAATGGTAATTCCGGCCGACTTGCGGGTCAGCCAGCCGGCGCAGCTCACCAGTTTTGAAATCCAACACATAGCTGCGAAGGATATCGCTGTCGCCCATACCCCGGTAGCCGGACGACCCGTTGGTAATCAGCAGGTCACCGGTCGGCAGCGTCACAACGTTGGGGTAGCGGGTTGGTTGCGGCAATTCCGTCAGCGGGGCAAATGTCGGGTTTTCACCGCCATCAAGATCGATGATGTCAATCCTGTCCGTTGATTTTTCAGATTGCCCAATACCGCCGCCGCCAACGACAATCATCCGCTGGTCATTCACTGGCCCCAACCAGGCAGCTGAAGCTGTTTCCAGCAATCCAGGATCTCGCAGCCCTTCGACACCCCTAAATGAGTTGTCGTCCAGCATCCAAAATCCCGGATCGCGCCCTTCGGTTTCTGGCCCCCACCCAGTACTCGGACCGGCCGAAAACAGCACGCCAGGCGTTGCCGTCTGGAACACCGCGGGGTAGGTGGGAAAGAAGCGCCGCAAATCTTTGCGCTCGACCCATTGACGAGTTGACGGATCATATAGCTCCGTCTGCCCATCCAAGATTCGACCGCCGCCGTCTAGCCCCGACAAAGCCATGACCTGTCCGTCACCCATACTCGTCAGCGTTGGGTACCAGCGGGCGTAGTGCATCGAATCAACCTTTTCGTACTGTTCTTTCCATGGATTGAATTCGTACGCCGAGTTGATACCCTCGTACTCCTTTTTATCCATCGACATCTTTGGGGCGATGCCGTACAGCACTTGCTGGTCCGCCTCAGAATACCCCTCGATCCTGTAGTGGTCCTCTTGGTTCCAGACACCCGCTTTGCCTTCCTCCGTCGATTCGACGTAGATATTGCGGTCTTCTGGCCACAGCCGGCCGTCAGCTGGCTCGATGACGGCTGGTGGGATCGAGATATCGGCGACGGTGCGGTAGGTCAGGCCGCTCTGGACGCCGGTGACCGTCGTTCCTTTGGGCACCTCAAATGCCCGAGTAGTGTCTTCGTTGCGAAGCGTCAGTGTCCCACCCGCACGCGTCAGACTTTCCTCGAGTACCTCGTAGCCTTGGGTCCCGCCAGCGACCAGCAGGTTCCCATTGGGCAAAAAGGCGTGTCCAGCGCAGAACATGTCGACAGGAGTTGCCAGCTGCTTGGCCGCACCCGTTTCCGGGTCGTATAGCAGCGAGACAAATGTCCCTGCGTCGAATTGCTGACGGTTATTGCCCGATCCTGCGATCAGCAATAGCTTGCCCGTCGGCAACATCACCGAGTGGATGGCATTAATCTGCACATCCTCTGGAACGGTGATCATGTCCCACTTGCCAAATTTAGCCTTGTAGTCGGCCGAGTTAATCTCAACCTCATGCGCAATCGACGCAGCCATCACCATGCCGCGGTCAATCGTCGGCACCATCACCACCGCAACGATCGCGGCGATAATAGCATAGCGAAGGCGGTATCTTTTTTGTTTCTCCTTGCTCATTGCGGCTCCTCCCTCAGGGGCGGGTGAATAATGGGGTTCGGCGCCGTTACGGCGAGAGGTTCGGCGCCGTCTTGCACCGGTACCTCTTCGGAAGTATCAAATCGCCATGACAGCTTCCAGATCACCATGGGCGACGCCAGCAGGGAAATAGCCAGCAGCGCCCACGCCAGTGTCGCGGCGTTCAGGTGATGATTGAAATAGCCCACAACAATCAGGTTGACGTAAAACAGTATCCACCCGATGTGCAGACGAAACGTGAACAGCCGATCTTCATTTGTCTTGACGCCCTTTGGAGTGACACTAAATCCCACCGGACGTCTGAAGATCGTTTTAACTAACGCGTTTGCAAAAACTGGTGCTGTCACCACACCCATGAACATTCCGTAAAATCCCCATGAATTGCGCCGCTCGAACGGACTGACGTTGTGACGTCGCATCCGAAAGTACAGCCAAATTTGCGCCAGTGTTGCCCAGCCATAAAAAATCAGCCAGACATCAGGATCAAGGATCCGTCCACTCGCGCCCACCAAGGCAATCAGCGCACTATTGGCCGCCGCCAACAGCCACGACACCGCCATAATGGGGTAGAAGGCCATCAGCATGGTGTAGTGCATGATGCGCAGTGGCCGCCGCCACATACCCAGCATTTGTTTCACGAAAGGTCCGCGCCACATAAATTCCAGTGCGCCGCGGGCCCATCTATCTTGTTGCTTGAAAAAATCGCCCCAAGAACTAGGCCCCTCCCCATGCGCAAGGACATCGGGATTATAGACACTTTTCCAGGGTCGCTTGGTTGCTGGATTCCGCCGCGACAAAACCGCAAACGTCGTTGCCAGATCCTCGGTGATCGATGGTTGGATGCCATTGATCTGCTTGAGGACCGAGAGGCGAATCGCGTAGCTTGTCCCCACAAGCATTGCCGCTTCGTGTGTGTTCGCAACGCTCTGCACGAGCGCGTGAAACACGTACTGGTTGCTTTCACCTCCACGTGCAACGTTGTTATACGTCGCATTCGCGTAAGCCTGCGGACCAACCACAAAGGCCACATCAGGATCGTTGAATGGCCCCAGCATCCTTTCCGCGAAGGTCTCCATCGGCAGATGATCCGGGTCAAGACCAAGTAATATGTCGTACTTCCCATAGATCTCGGGGTGGAAGTACACTTGATCCAGTGCGGCATTAATATTGCCGTACTTTGTTTTTTCGCTAAACCTGCCTTTCTTTTTATTGTACCGGTGCGAACCGAGTCGCGAGATTCGGTAAATGTGATGCCCGGATCCTCGCGCGTTGAGATTATTGATCAGGTCAATTACAGCAAATGGATCATTAATGCTCCCTTCGTCAAACACGGCAATAGCAAACGCGCCGTCCGTATGAGTAATGTGCTGCGCAGCAACCAATACATCCCGCAGGCGATTAATATCCTCGCTCTTAGGAACAAAGGTAATGCCGAGTAACACGTTCAGCGTTTTGTCTTGGCGCACAGGAATTGGCTTTTTGGCAAATGCGGCTGCATATGCCAAGGTAAACACAAGTGGCGTTTTTACGATCTCGTTTCCCAGCGCAAGCACTGCCACTAGCGTGACGAATTGTTGCCCACCTTCCTGAAATGCAATCACCGCACTCATGACGAGTACGGTGACATAGACGATACTTAGCAGCACCGCAAGACAGGCAATGGCGATTGTTCCGATTCGCTGCCACCGCCCTTCTAGCGGACGGTAGTGGACGCGACCGTCTGGTGCAATTGGCTGAAATGCACCAGTGATAGTACTCTTTTCTGACTTTGCGAGTGGAGCGTCTTTCGACATATTCACCTCTCAAAATAAGCGAGCATGGACGGCGAGCAAGTGTTGTTCTTAACGTATTAATTGTTAAGCAACAACCGTTGACTTATTGACAACTGGTCTATTTCTACTATATTATATTTATATACGATGTCAATATACGAGACTTCCCACGAGAACAGTATCAGTATTGAACGGCGCGGGAAATATCGCCAAATCACTTCACTTGTCGCGTCGACAGCCTTGCTGGGCGCAGTCTTGGGCGGCTGTAGTTCGAAAGAAGATACCTCTCCACAACCACCCGATATGCCCGAGCGTAACGCACCGACAAGTGCCCCTTTTTCGCTCGATACCAACGAGGCATACTTTAACGACGTCGCGAGCATGCAAGACTACACCGACGACCCACAGACGCGCGAACACCTCGATATACTAATGGATGTGCCTGTCGCGGAGTGGTTGTTCGATAGCTCTGAAAAAACTAAAACATCCTTAAATTCAGCACTCGAAAAAAGCCAGCAGGCAGGGACTATTCCATTATTTGTCGCCTATAACATTCCTGGCCGAGACGTCGGCGGCTACTCGACTGGCGGCACCGAATCAGCGACCGACTACAGCGAATGGGTATCGACGATTAGCCAAACTATTGATGATCAGCCAGCAGTTGTAGTCCTAGAGCCCGATGCCTTGCCACACCTCCCAGAACTCGGCGACGCGGCAGCCGACGAGAGGACGACACTCCTGGCGGACGCCCTCGACACCTTCCACGACAATGAACAGACCGCAGTCTATTTGGACGCTGGCAATAGCGGCTGGTTACCGCCCGATGAGATGGCGCAGTTACTCAAAAAAGTCGCCGCCAAAACCAAACACGGCCTCAGCGGCATATCACTTAACGTTGCCAACTTCATCTCGGCCGACGACACCGCCGCCTACGCACAAGCCATCCAGCAGGCCTACGGCGATGATTTATATGTATTGATCGACAGTTCACGAAACGGCGCACCAGAAGCTATTCCGACCGGCGCGTGGTGCAACCCTGAAGGCCAGCGGCTGGGCGAGATTGACCCTGATTTTACCAGTGATGCAGCCGTCGAACAGGCCTTTATTAAAACACCCGGGCAATCAGACGGAGAGTGTGGCATCGGCAGCAAACCGGCAGGGGAGTTTGACGGTGAGCTATTATTTCATCAACTAGGGGACCGCTAATTTTACGCTCTACTAGGTAAAATTTCTTGGCTCATGGCGTGGTCTTGGTACGTAAAATCAACCCGCACCGCAGGTTGCAGACTCATCAATTTCAACGATTCGATTCGCTGTTGGCGCGCAGCTTCACTCACACCGAGACCTTCTAGATACGTCGCAAACCCAGCCAGATCCTGATCATCTAATTCGGCCGTCCCAATATAATGGTAGGTGAACATAAAAATAGCATGCAGGGATAAAGGCAGGTGACTCATCGTCGGATGGATCTGGTCCATCTGCTCGTCAGTTGAGGGAAGGTCTGTAAAGACGGGTGCTTGCGGCTGGATATGAATCATATCTGCGTCGACGGCGAGTATTCGAAAGATTTCGTAAGTACCTTCAACCTCATTGGCGTAGTAACCGCCATTTTGTAGCGTCACGATTTTGCTTGAACCATCGGGAGGTTCCGGTACTATCACGAGGTTGCCAGTACACGTGTTTCGTGTGTATTTACACGGTGACTATGCACCAGTGCACTGACAATAAACACGACGCCCACGAGCCCCACGACGTATTCCGGAATATGGATACTACTGACGCCGATCAACATGCACAGTGCCAAGGCGCCAATCGCCCAGTGTGCACCGTGTTCGAGGTAGCGAAACTCAGCCAGCTTGCCGGTCTTTACCAAATGGACCGTCATTGAACGCACAAATAATGACCCAATGCCTAGCCCGATAGCAATCAATACGATTGAGTTGGTGACCGCAAACGCCGCCGACACACCGTCTAGTGAGAAGGCGCTGTCTTGAACTTCGAGGTACATAAACAAGGCAAAAGCCCCCCAGCCGTGGCGAACGGGCTTCTTTTCATGCTCGTCGTCACTGACCTCAAAAATACTACTCAGCGCATTGACGGCCATGAATAAGATCATCGCCACAAACCCGGCTGTCAAAATCTCAAGCTGATGCGCGTGTCCAAACGTCGCAGCGGCGATCAATATAAACACGCCGGTCAGCACGTAGCTGAGGTTGGCTAGTTTGCCAACTTTCGCCAGTGGCTTTTCAATGAAATGTAACCATTTGGTATCACGGTCTTCAAAGATAAACGTCAGGAAGATCAGCATCAAGTAAACTCCACCAAACATACTAATCAGTGGGTGAGCCGCGTCTAATTTCTCCGCGTAGCCAACCGCATCACCAAAGGCCAGATTCACCACATCCCCAAAACCGATTCCGGCCGTAATCGCAACAATAGCAATCGGGAAGAGGAAGCGCATACCAAAGACAGCGATAAAGATACCGACCGTCAAAAACATTTTCTGCCAGATTGGACTCATGCGTTCGAGTACCTTGGCATTTACCACTGCGTTATCAAACGAAAATGAAATCTCCATAATCAACAGAATGATTAACGGAACAATCATCAATGGGGACAAAAAGATACCCACCGCCACGATGGCGATAAGGGTAATAGAGAGATCGATGCCGTAGTGCCGTAAAATTTCCATCATACAATCGTACCACAAGCATTTCTATAAATGACCAACTTTACTTGCCATCCCACGGCGAATACTTCATACTATCCACAAGCACAATGACCGAAGTTAATGAGGGCAAAGACATCACACCGCTGACACTATCAAAATTCTGGCATCGCCGCATCTACGAGGTGGCTTTTTTGCTTTCACTCGCGATCATAGCATTGTACGTTGTGCCTATTGTGACCAGCATTGCCTCGGATGGCCTGTTTGGCATCAGTATCTGGGTCGCCATCGCTGCCGCAGCGACCGCACTCACCAGCCTAATCTTTTACTTCACAGTCACTAAAACGACCAACTTCTTGCCCGACTTTATCGTCTACCTATTACTGACCGCTACCGCCGCACTCCTCGTTTTCCAAACCGGTGGTACCGCCTCGCCGTTCATCGCACTTTGGATGCTGACAGCGTTCTTTGGTGGCCTCTTTGCCATCTGGGGCACACTACCAGCCCTGCTAGCCTCAGCAATCCTTCTTGCAACGCAATACCTTGATGGCAATTTCGACGCCAACCTGGTGGCAGCAGTGGCCTTCAGCTCATTACTACCAATGCTGCTCGGTCTGTTCGTCTGGCACAGCAAAGGCGACAGCGACTCAGAGGATCGCAGCGTCAAAAACCTGACAAACAAACTTTCTGAAGTTGCCTCAAAATCTGAAATTGTCATTAACGCTATTGGTGATGGTGTCGTTGCAATCGATAGCCAAGGCGTCATTCAGCTGATTAACCCCGCTGCACAGCAAATCCTCGGCTGGGGCAAGCAGGACGCACTGGCCTTAAACTATAAATCTATTTTGCAGCTAACTGATCTTAATAATAAAGAGCTAGATCCATTAGCGGACCCTGTTCAGCAGGTTTTGAATACCAACCAACAAATGCGATCAGGCACGCTAGTCATCAAGACAAAATCCGGCAAAAAAGTCATTTCATCGCTTGTCGTATCACCAATCGGCGAGGCCGGTGGCGGTATCATTGCAGTTTTCCGTGACATGACCAAAGAAAAAGCCGAAGGTGACGAGCAAGCCGAATTTATCAGCACCGCCAGTCACGAAATGCGTACACCGGTTGCCTCGATCGAGGGCTACCTAGGCCTGGCCCTCAACCCAGCGACTGCCCAGATTGACGCCAAAGCACGCGACTTCATCATGAAGGCCCACGAAGCAGCCCAGCACCTTGGACGTTTGTTCCAGGACCTCCTTGACGTCTCAAAATCAGAAGATGGCCGCATGTCCAGTCTGCCAAAAGTCATCGACCTTGTGCCGTTCGCCGAGACAATCGCTCAGGGCCTGACCCAAAAAGCGGTCGATAAAGGCCTCGTCCTGACGTTCAAACCGACCGCCAACCGTGGCCTCAAAACCATTACGCCAGTCTATTTCGTCAACCAAGACAATGATCACATCCGCGAAATTCTAGATAACTTAATCGAAAATGCCATTAAATATACACCGAGTGGAGAAGTCGTTGTCGATGTCACAGGTAGCGATGAAAAGGTGATCGTTAGCGTCAAAGACAGCGGCCTCGGGATTCCAGCAGAAGACATCCCGCACCTTTTCCAGAAATTCTACCGGGTCGACAACGCTGATCGGCAACAAATTGGTGGCACTGGCCTTGGACTATACCTGTCACGTCGCCTCGCTGAGGCCATGCAGGGTCGGCTCTACCTGGAAAGCATGCACGGCAAAGGCAGCACCTTCTTCCTCGAACTCCCGCGCGTCGGTAACCAAGAAGCCGATCAACTCAAAGAGCAGCAAGCTATCCAGGCAACCGCCACTGCACGTCAGGTCGCCGTTGCCGCCCAACAGGCAGCGACAGCACCCCCAGCGCAGCCAGTCATGCCACCCGTCGTCACACCACGACCCGTCTACACACCCCCAGCGCAGCCAGTCGCACCAACGACAGCGCAGCCAGTCCAGGCCGCTACAGGCCCTGCTGTAAAGGCAGCGACAACCGTGCCGCGCGGCGAAAGCCTTAGTCGCGAGCAAATCGCCGAACATGTGCGCAAACTCGAAGCCATGGTACGAGAAAATAACGCCGTCGCACCACGACCGCCGCAACCACCAACTAATGGTCCAGCATAAGCGCTATAGTAATTTTATGAAGCATCCGATAGAATAGAGGTAATTATGGCTAAAATATTACTAGTAGAAGACGACAAAAGCTTACGCGAAATCTATGGTGTTCGGCTGGCAGCTGAAGGCTACGAAATCGTGTCAGCAGGGGACGGCGAAGAAGCATTGGCAATCGCTATCAAAGAACGACCAAACCTTATCGTCAGCGATGTGATGATGCCCAAAATCAGTGGCTTCGACATGCTCGATATTCTGCGCAGCACCACTGAAACAAAAGATATTAAAGTTATTATGATGACCGCGCTTTCCAGCGAAGATCAACGCGCCCGTGGTGAAGCACTGGGTGCCGATCGCTACCTCGTGAAATCACAAGTAGGCATCGAAGATGTCGTCCGCACCGTCCACGACGTGATGGGCGATAGCATTCCTGCAGCCGCTGGCAATCCCGTCTTCCCACCAGCTGCCGCACCTGCACCAGTTCAAGCTGCGCCAGCACCGACGCCTGCGCCCGCACAAGCAATGCCAGCAGCACCGACACCACTAGCTGCACCGACGCCTGCCTACGAAGTACCTGCGCCAGCCCCTTATACTCCACCAGTTGTCGAACCAGCAGCGGCACCTGCTCCTGCACCAATTGCTCCTCCAGCGCCAGCAGCGATTCCTTACGCCTCTGCTGAACCGCTACCAACGCCCACTTCGGCGTACGCGGCACCCGTCATTAACACACCTCCAGCGCCAGCGCCGTATGCCGCACCAATAGCAGCGCCGACCGCACCTATTGCCGCCCCAGCACCAGAACCATACGTCGCACCTGCACCAGTGCCTGTACCGACACCTGTATATACTGCGCCGGTAGAGCAAGCTGCTCCAGCCCCAGTTCCCACACCAACACCTGCGGTCTACACACAGCCATCAACACTGCCCGCACCAACTGCGCCGTTCTCATCACCACGCCCAGCCTCACTTGGCGACCGTGTTATTAACCCGCTACCGTCTGCTGAAACATTAAATTCTGGCCCGACCGATATCGCGTCACAAATGAACGCCGAATTAAACGCCCACCTACAGGACTTCCAAGCACAACAAACCGCCCAGTCTGCACCAGCTGTACCAACCGCGCCAACTCAGCCACCAGCTCCAACAACACAACAACCACCATATCCACCACAGCCTTCAGCCTAACCTCTGTTATACTAAAGCTATGAGAGAACGTCTTAATAAATATCTTGCCCTGCAAATGGGAATATCTCGCCGCGAAGCCGACGAGTTGATCGACTATGGCCACGTCAAAGTAAATGGCGCCAAGGTAACACTTGGTGCTCGCTTTGTGGTTGGTGACGAAATCACCGTGCGCAATCAGCCTATCGCCACCGGCGTTGGGTTTACCTATTTAGCCATGAACAAGCCTACTGGCTACGTCTGTTCACGTCGACAGCAAGGCGAAACACCAACTATCTACAGCATACTACCCGATGAATACCACCACCTCAAACCAGTTGGACGCCTCGACAAAGACAGCAGCGGCCTCATCCTACTGACAAACGACGGCGACTTTGCCTTCCAGATGACTCACCCCAAGTTCTACAAGACCAAGATCTACGAAGTTTCGATCGACCACTTACTCGAACCTTTGCACCAACAGATTATCGGCGACCACGGCATCCAGCTTGAAGATGGCCCTAGCCAGCTAGTACTCGAACGTGTCGATGACAGCCGCAAAAACTGGATCGTCACCATGCACGAAGGCCGCAACCGACAGATTCGTCGCACGTTTAGCTCGCTTGGTTACACCGTCACACGACTACATCGAACAGATTTTGGCAATTATACCTTAGGTGATATAAAGCCTGGCACCTATTCTATTGTTGAAAAACTGTAGTCGCTACTCGGTAAATATATCCATCGCTTTAAAGGCAGTCTTCGAAAACGAAGGGTAGTGTGAGGCCAGGCGGAACTCGTGTCCTTTGACGATCCGGTCACCCTCGACATAGATCTCTTTTTCATCAGGCGTATGCGTCGTAATCGGTGGCTGCGAATCGATGAGCGTAATAAGATAGTCCTTTTGCTGCGGACCTTTTAGAACAATACCAAACCTCATTACATGCCCGTCTTCGGTACGAACATGCACCTTCGCATCGAGAGGGAAGTGCCCCTCATTAGGCGCGACGCGGTTGAATGCATGATCCATGGGTTGGTCTTCTGGCATGGTGGCGTAGAATCGTTCTGTCCCTTTCATCGTTCCATAGTACACCCAACAAATGCATTTTCAAGTTTTTAAGGTGATTTTAACCCCTTAAGAGGTAAATACAGCTTATGCTCGCAAAAATAAGCGACCTCTGTTATAATTACCTTCTGTTATGGCTACCAAACTTCCAACAGTCGCAATCATCGGACAAGCCAACGTCGGCAAGTCTTCGCTTTTCAACCGTTTCGTACGGTCTCGTCAAGCAGTGGTTGCAAAAGAAGCCGGTACCACTCGTGATAACGTCCTTGGTAAAGTCAGCTATGACGACCACACTTTCTGGTTGGTCGACACCGCTGGACTAAAGGACCCTAATGACGACTTTGAAGCCTCAATCCAAGAACAGATCACCGAAGCTGCAGAAGCGGCTGACGTCATCATGGTCGTTGTTGATGGCACCCAGTACCTCAGCGACCAAGACCGCATCGTCGCCAAAAAAGCGCTCCGTAGCAAAAAACCCGTCCTGCTTCTGATCAACAAAGATGACCTTGCCGGCAGCCTTCCAACCGAAGAATTCCTGCGCCTTGGTATTAAAGATATTATCCGCACCAGTGCTGAGCACGGTATCGGCATCGACGACACCCTCAAAAAGATCACCGAAATCATTCCAATTGCAACCGACGTTCCTACCCGCGACGTCATTCGCATCTCACTGATCGGTCGCCCAAATGTTGGTAAGAGCTTCCTCTTTAACACTATGGCTGGCAAACAACAGGCGATTGTCGCTAACATCGCCGGTACTACCCGCGACGTCAACCGCATCGCAGTCAAATACAAAACACAGAACATCGAAATCCTCGACACCGCTGGTATGCGAAAACCCGGCAAACAAGAAGTCGGAATCGAAAAGTTCTCAGTCCTTCGTACGCTACAGGCTATCGAAGAATCAGATGTTTGTTTCCTCCTTATGGACGTCAATGAAATCAACACCCAACTTGACCAACGCCTCGCCGGTATTATCGACGAAGCCGGCAAGGGAATGGTGATCGTTATCAGTAAATGGGACAGCGTTGAAGACAAGGACGCCTTTACTCGTGATGAAATTGCGCCAAAGATCGTGCGTACGTTTGACTTCGTGCCTTGGGTACCACTGATCTTCACCTCAAGCGTGACTGGCCAAAACGTCACAAAATTATTCGACCTCGCGCTGGAAATTCACGACCGTCGCCTTGCCGAGCAAAAGACACGCAAGATGAACGACCTGTTGCAAAACATCGTTCAAAAGCACCCACCGGCAGGCCTCAAGAATACCCACCCTAAACTGCGCTACATCGTGCAGACCGACAACTCACCACCATGGTTTGTTATCTACGGCAGCAACTTGAAGTTTATTCACTGGTCATACAAACGCTACATCGAGCGTAACTTCCGCGAAAACTTCGACTACATCGGAACTCCGATTAAGTTCAGTTTCCGTGACACCAAACAGCTCAAAGACAACGCTGAACGTATCGCTGAAGGCAAAGAGCCAATCAACAAAGCAAAAGCCAAAAATGAAGAACTCAAAAACCCCGGTAAAGCTGCTGCCGAAAAAGCTGCTGCTGCACTGGTCGCCGCTGAAGCTGCTGCGAACGCACCAAAACCTGCAAAAGTAGTCAAGAAAGTGCCAAAAACCGTCAAGAAAACCGCCGGTGCTCCAAAGCCTATCCCTGGCGCAAAACCTGGCAAGCTGATGAAATCTTCAAAACCTGTCAAGGTCAAGAAATCAAAGCCAGTCAAATCGGCTAAGTCTATCTACGGACGCTAAGCCCCGACTACACTAGCCTCAAAAAGTTAATAGACCCCGCTCGAATTTCGAGCGGGGTCTTGTCGATCCGGAGATCGGTTATTTGGCGCGGTCCTGCTGCTTGCGGCGCTTGCCAACGTCATCATTGAATCGGGCAAGCAGACCACCGACGAATACGCTCACAACGATGATCTCAGCGAGAGATACCAGATAGACATCATCGAAGCCCAGCGTGATAGCCAGGACATGGAACACCGCCAGCAGACCAAAGAGTCCACCAGCCAGCGCACTTGCCCGAAATATCGCGCCGTGCCGCGAGGGGTCACGGTACATTGTGTCGTAGCGCCCGAACGCCAAGTAGGTCACTAGTATGCCCATCACCGCACAAACGGCGAAGATGATATGCCCAGTAACCACACTCGATGAGGAGGCCCAAATAATTCCTCCCACGTACACGACAACAAGCAGCGGCAGGAGAAACCTTAGTCTCAATACTTTACTCATAACAAACCTTCCGACGAACTTGGTGGTGAGGGGATTAAGTATATTATATCACTTGTTAGATAATATATCAATAGCACCCCCGATAGGGTACAATAGGGGAATGAGAATCGTCTTCGCCCAAGGCAACCCCGATGCCAAGTACCGCAACACCCGTCATAACGCCGGTTTTTTAGCACTTGATGCTATCGGTGAATCGTACGGCGCTACCTGGAAAGATATCGGTAAGTTCAACGCACGCACTGCTGAGATCACCATCGCCGGCCAAAAGATAATCTTGGTGAAGCCACTGTCTTACTACAACGATACCGGCCTAGTTGCACGACAGTTTATTGACTTCTACAAACTCAACCCAGCCACCGATTTCGCCGTTATTCATGATGATCTTGCCCTGCCCCTCGGCACCGTTCGTATTCGCAGCAGCGGTAGCGATGCGGGTAATAATGGCATCAAAAGCATCAACGCCCACCTGGGCAATGACTACCTGCGCATCCGCATCGGTGTCTGGACCGAAAGCCGTGACCTGATGGACGATGCCAACTTTGTGCTCGGCGTCTTCCCGAAAATCGAGCGTGACAAACTCGATACCGACATCATGCCAAAAATCATCGAACTCGTCGAACATTTTGCCGCTGGTACGATTGAAATTTCTAGTCACAAAATCTAAACCACCTACTAAAAGAAAACAGATCGTACACAACGATCTGTTTTTAGTTAATGAGTTTCCAATAAAAAACGCTCACAGTAAGGGTGGGCATCACTGTGAGCGTTTTTTACCCTTTAACCCACCCAGGTTTTCGGTGAAGCGTCACTACCGATAAAAATATATGGTGCGCGCCTGATTCCTTTTAAGGGGAGCCACTACTGTATAGTCACAACTATGAAAACCTTAATTTGGGCTCCGGATCTACAAGAGATGCGGCGTTAAAGGGATTAGTATACACACATAGCTGGTACTCCGAAGAGCAGCTTACCGAGTGGAGGGTAGTTACTAAGTAAGCACCATGTGCATAACCTAACATAAGTTAGAATAGGGGGTATAAGGTACACTTGGTTGTTCTCGCAGAGCAACCAATCGCTTCGTAGTCTAGCACATAGTTGACAGTACGTCAATACCTTTTGAAATAAAAGCCATGAAAATCAATAGTATCCCACCAGATGAAGCTAATTTCTTACAGATCATAAGCGGCATTGCTAATGTACCGAAAAAAGTATATTACATCGGTTCGTTACCACAGCAACGGTCAGCGGTTGTCGCAATCGTCGGAACACGCAAACCTACTGCTTATGGTAAAGAAGTTACCTTTAAAATAGCTTATGATCTGGCGAAAAAAGGCGTTATTATTGTCAGCGGACTGGCACTAGGCGTTGACGCCATCGCCCACAAAGCCGCCCTCGAGGCGGGTGGCACAACTATCGCCGTGCTCGCCAATGGACTTGACTCGATCTATCCCGTCACCAACCAGCAGCTGGCCGCCGCCATCATCAAAAGCGGGGGAGCGATCATCAGCGAATACCCGCCAGGAACGCCCGCACGCGACTTTCAATTCCTGGCCCGCAACAGAATCGTCAGCGGCATCGCGGATGCCGTCATCGTGACCGAGGCCGCCTCCAGGAGCGGCACCTTGGCAACTGTCGCCCATGCACTCGATCAAAATAAAGAGGTCTTTGCGGTACCGGGCAATATCACCAGCCCAATGTCGGTCGGCCCAAATCGATTAATCCAGCAGGGCGCCCACCCAATTCTTGAGGCCCGTGATGTCTTGCAGGTGATTGCACCGGATCTAGTGGACGCCCAGACAACCCTGAATCTTGGCAGCAATCCCATGGAAATAACCATCATCGATCTACTGCGAAGCGGCATCCGGCACGGCGAACAACTGCAGCAACAATCCGGACTATCCGTCAGTGACTTTTCCCAAACCCTGACCATGCTCGAGATCGGCGGCTTGATCCGTAGCCTAGGCGGCAACCAGTGGACAAATATCTAATAAAATGATATAAATTAAACCTGCGTTGAGGTCTGACGCTATTGAAGTATATTCAACGTACCGCCAGAGCTCCGCAAGGGTACTGACACGAGACACGAAGGAGGGCAGCTATGCCCGTCATCACCGAAGACAAGCAACTGCACGATTTTAGCCTTGGTATCATCTCGGCGCTAATCATCGTGGGCGAAACCGGCCTCGATGACCAGCACCGCACCAAGCTACATCAAGGCTTCGTCAACGCTTTTCAGCACGTCCAGTCCGAACTCGGCATCGCCGACTCGGAATCACGGATGCAGATCGACAACCACGGCGCCGCCGCAGACGTCGACCACATCATGTATTTCTGGCGGCGACATGGCTACTCCGAAAAGGAAGGGACGTCGAGTCTTAACTACTTCCTGATCGAAAGGGAGACAGCCGAGCTACTGCTTGGCAGCCTGCCGGGCGACAACAGCGTCTACGTCGATGCGGCTAACAAGCTACTGGCACACATGGTCGAGCCATACGTGCCGACACCTCACTAGGGACAACGCCCGTTGTCCTCATACCCATCCGGGCCGTCACGCAAGTGGCGGCCCTTTCACTTTCAAGCGCAACACACCCCTCAACGATTGACTTAATTAACAATTCGTGCTATAATATCAAACCAGCGTAGAGCTTTCGTTAGCTCATCTCTTATAGATGGGTCTTGTGGAAGTTCCGCGAGACCTTTGGATACAACAAAAGGATACACCGTGAAGAACCAAAATGTCGTACAAGAGCGTCTTGACCTCGAAGAGAAGCTGTCCGCCATGTTGCTGGCCGTTGCTGAAAAGCACCCCCGGCTGCAGCACAGCGGCTGGATCGGCATCACCGCCAAGGTGGGCACGTTCAGCTACAAACGAGTGATCGAGGCCGAGTACACACCTGTCGGCGCCGTCGATAGCGATGCGATCATCATCTACCGTAGCGGCAACAGCGTTGCCTACGGCCTGTACAACGAAGAAGAAAGCGCCTGCCTGGAGATCACCATCTCCGAACTGCTCGCCGACTTCCTTCTGCCCGGCGACGAAGTCACCAGCACGCAGGCATACCTGATCGCAACACTCGTCGGCAACGTCGAAAAACTGCTCGAGTAGTACTCCTTACCACCAAAGGTCTCTGGCCGCCCATTTCCCGTCTACTATAGACTCGGAAAGGGCGGCTTTTGACATTCTAGATTTAGTCTGCTGTAATATAATAGCGTAGAGCTCTCATTAGACTCTCTGTCTCCAGTCAGTCTCGTGGATGTTCCGCGAGACCTTTGTCGACAAGCCGGAAGGATCTCCATGGTATCACTGCAAGCTAACGACGCGCACTTCGATACCGAGGCGGCGCTAAAGAAACTGCTTATCACGTTCTACACCAGGAACCCTCCAGTCCGATTTGAAAATCGTCTGGTGAGCTTTAGCCGAAACTTCGACACACTAAGTACTCATAGCGTGACCGAAGTGAATTTTCACCCCCTCAGCAGGCTCGATGACGACACCGTCGTTGTATACCGTAGCCGCGGGCACGAAGTGGGGTATGGCGTCTTCAACCACAAAACCCGCGCCATTTTGATGATGGATATCGCCAACCTCGTCATGCAGATCATCCCCAAAGAGATCGGCACACCTCGTCAAATCAGGACGGCATGCGTCGTGATTGGCAATATGGAACGGCTCGTCAACTTGTGACACAAGGTCTCTCCGGCCGCCCGCTTCCCGTCTACTACAGACTCGGAAACGGGCGGCCTTCACCATTTCCCGAGTTCGATACCAAACCAATGCGAGATTTTACAAATACATCCAAGTTGTGTAAAGTTGAGCCTTGTGCTTAGCTTGTTGCAAAGCGCAACCAATTTGAAAGACTTATATATGGCAAAAAACTTAGTAATCGTCGAGTCCCCAGCAAAAGCAAAAACAATCGAGAAATACCTCGGTAGTGACTTTACTGTACTCTCTAGTGTCGGACACATCCGCTCAATTGCCAAAAAGACCAAAACCGGGACACCACCGATCGACGTCGCCAATGAATTTAAAACAACTTACGAAATTGACCCGGACAAAAAGAAGACCATCACCGAACTCAAGCGCGCCGTCAAAGTCGCCGAAGAAGTCTGGCTGGCAACCGATGAAGACCGCGAAGGGGAAGCCATTGCCTGGCACCTGTGTGAAGTCCTTGGACTTGACCCCCTGACGACCAAACGTATCGTCTTTCACGAAATTACCAAAACGGCTATCGAAGCCGCCGTCAAAGCACCTCGTAACGTCGACATGCAATTGGTCCAAGCGCAGCAAGCTCGTCAAATCCTTGACCGCCTGGTTGGATTTGAACTTTCTCCAGTCGTTTGGCAAAAAGTCCCCGGTGGTAAATCTGCCGGCCGCGTCCAGTCACCAGCCGTCCGTCTACTCGTCGAACGTGAACGTGAAATCCAAGGCTTCGAAGGCTCATTCACCTTTAAAGTCACCGCTGAATTTATGCAAAACGGCGATATCGTCAAAGCCGAACTGCCTGGACGTTTTGATTCAGAGGACGAAGCTCAGGCCTTCCTTGACTCATTAAAAGACGCTGTCTTTACCGTTTCTGACGTGACGACCAGCCCTGGCACCCGTAACCCTGGCCCTCCATTTACAACCAGCACCCTGCAACAAGAAGCCAACTCAAAACTTGGCTTTGGAGCCCGTGCGACCATGTCGAGCGCCCAAAAACTCTACCAAGAAGGTAAGATTACCTACATGCGTACCGACTCAGTCAACCTGAGTGGCCAGGCAATTGCCGCTGCTAAAGACTACATCACCAGCCGTTACGGTGCGCAGTTCTCAACCGTTCGCCAGTTCAAGACCAAAAACGCCAGCGCCCAAGAAGCCCACGAAGCGATTCGCCCAACTGATATGGCGCTGGAAAAGGGGAGTGGCAACGACTACGACCAAAAACTGTACAACCTTATTCGCACCCGTGCGCTCGCTAGCCAAATGGCACCGGCAAAACTCGAAAAGACGACTGCAACGATCACCATCAGTACTGGCGAAAAAGTCTTTGAAGCAAAGGGTGAAGTGATTGTCTTTGCCGGCTTCTTGAAAGTCTACGGCGCCGGTAAAAAAGACCCAGACCTACTGCCTGCAATGGCCTCAGGTGACGTCATGGCACTCGAATCAGCTATGGCCAAGCAAACCTTCGCACGACCTCCTGCACGCTTCACAGAAGGTTCACTGGTCAAAAAACTCGAAGAACTCGGCATCGGCCGTCCTTCAACCTACGCAACTATTATTGCCACCATCCAAGCCCGCGACTACGTCGTCAAGGGTGAAGGTGAAGGCGAACCACGCGACGTTATCACAATGTCAGTCAAGGCTCACGAGGACGTCGAACGTGCCGTCATCCAAGAAAAGACTGGCTCCGACAAGGGTAAATTAGTCCCAACCGGCGTTGGCCTGATGATCAGCGACTTCTTAACTGATCACTTCGAACAAGTCGTCGACTATAGTTTTACGGCTAACGTCGAAGAAGACTTCGACAAGATTGCTACTGGTGCGCTTGCCCGAAACGTCATGCTCGAGAAATTCTACACACCATTCCATAAACTGATTGAAGGATCTGGTGGCATCGACCGCTCAGCGGTTGCGCAGGCAACTGAAATTGGTGTTGACCCTAAATCCGGCAAGATGATCTTTGCTCGTTTTGGACGATTTGGCCCAATGTTGCAGCTCGGCGAAGCAGCTGATAAAGAAGAGAAGTTGCAATTCGCCCCTATGCCAGCCGGCGCCCGTGTTGACACCGTCACCCTCGAACAAGCCTTAAAGGCCTTCGAACTCCCACGCATCGTCGGCACCACCGAAGACGGCAAAGATATCCGCGCCAACATCGGTCGCTTTGGCCCCTATATTCAGATCGACAAGCTATTTGTTAGCATCAAACCACTTGACCCACACACAATTACGCTGGCAGAATCCCTCGAACTCTACGCCGCTAAACTTAAATCCGAAGCCGAGAAAAACATCAGCGACTTCGGCGATGGCATCAAAGTCCTTAACGGTCGTTACGGCCCCTACGTTACCGATGGCAAAAAGAATGCCAAGATTCCAAAAGATGTCGTCCCTGCCGAGATCACTCACGACCAGGCAAAACAAATGATCGAAGAAGCCCCAGCCGCCGGTAAAGGTCGCTTCGCCAAGCGCACCACCGCTGCCAAAAAGCCAGCTGCCAAGAAAACAGCCGCAAAGAAGCCAGCTGCAAAGAAACCCGCTGCTAAAAAAGTAACCGCCAAACGAACACCCGCAAAAAAGAAATAACCATTTCTTTACTTTCGTTCTAACTGGGGTGCTATACCATATCTTTCAGATAACTATAGTCTATGACCACTATTTACAAGGTGTGTCTATTTCATGCTATAATAAATTAACTCGTACAGAATGTTTGACATAAATTACATAATCTTGTATAATGACTTACATATTTGGATAGCAATTAATACCTGAGGTGGCGCAGGAAGAAAGACAACATATGACCGACGCGACTGATCAAAAACAGCCAACCATCGACCTGAAATCAGGGGTAACCGACGTATTATCTTTGATCGAGCAAGAACGCGAACGCGAAATTATCACTCGTCGCTTCGGCCTCTATGACCGCCGCGAAACACTCGAACAAATCGGTGAGCTGCTTGGCATCACCCGTGAACGCGTCCGTCAACTTGAAAAAGCTATCCTAATCCGTCTTAAAATCGCTGCCGAAGAAGGCAAAACTGAAGTCGTTGTCGTCCTTGAACGAACCTTCATCCGCACGCTGAGCGAAATGGGCCGCGTCGCTCGCACCCAAGACCTCGCCGACAAAATCTACGGCCGCGCTACCAACCAACAAGAACGTGCTCACGTTGCCTTTATCGCGACACTCGCGCCTGGCCTGACCGTCATCGACGAAAACGATAACTACTACGGTGCCATTGGTATCGCTGAATACGGCGACGAAAAGAAAATCCGTGGACAGGTTGATGAAATCGTGAAGACCATCAAAGAGAACAAAGAACCTATGAGCCTTGATCAACTACATGACAAGCTCAGCTACGAACACCCAACCCACGTCCGAGCACTTGCCAGTATCAGCAAGCAACTCGCGCACCTCAAAGACAGCTGGGGCCTCACCAAGTGGCCTACCGTCAACCCAAAGAATATCCGCGACAAGATCTACGTCATCCTCGCCGAGAACAAAAAGCCACTGCACTTTTCAGAGATTGCCAAAAGCATCAAAGACTCAAGCTTCAAACGAAAAGACGTCACGACACAGGCGATCCACAATGAACTTATCAAAGACAAGCGCTTCGTCCTGATCGGCCGTGGCATCTACGCACTCGACAACTGGGGCTACAGCAAGGGAACTGTCTCTGACATCATCTCCCAAGTCCTTCGCGATGCAGGCGAACCACTTCACCGCGACGAAATCGTTAAACGCGTCCTTAAAAGTCGCCAAGTTAAAGAAACAACTATCCTTCTTAACCTCCAAAGCAAATCCCAGTTCAAGCGCGTTGCCAAAGCAACCTACACTCTCGACGAAAAGTAATTGATTTCTATCCTGGTGAGTGGTCGTTGCCAGATCACCTAAGAGGTGAGAGAATAGAGTCAGAGAAAACATAGACAGTATGAGTATCATCGGCGCCATCATTAATTTCTTCTTACAGTGGTATATATGGCTACCAATAGTTTTGGTACTCGGATATCTTACCTGGCGCAACTACCAAAAACTCGAAGAAGCCCCCGCAGAAGTTGAGGGTGACTTGCTTATCTTGGAAATCCCGAAGACCAACGACAAACAAGAACTTGCTGCCGAGCAATTATTCGCCAGCCTTCACGGCATCCTGCGAGACAAGCAAGAACTCAAAATCAACGGCGGTGTCCAAGAGCACGTCAGCCTCGAGATCGCTTCCGTTAACGGCCAGATCCGCTTTTACGCCTGGGTGCCTCGCACACTCCGCAGTTTCGTCGAAAGCCAAATTTATTCACAATATCCAACCGTCCAAATTCGTGATGCCGAAGAAGACTACGTTGCCCACCAAGGTGAGCACAGCGTTATTTATACCGCTGAAATCACCCTGACCGACAACGAAATGCTCCCAATTAAAACCTTCCAAAACTTCGAAGTTGACCCTTTGGCCGGTATTACGGGTACGCTCGCTAAGCTTGAAACCAGCGGCGAAGAAGTCTGGATTCAAATCCTCGCCCGACCTATTGCCGACGACTGGCACAAAGCGTCCGAAAAGTGGATCAAGACCGTCAAAAACGGCAAACCAAGTTTTGGGAAAAGCGGGGGACTCGTCTGGCTAGGCGAACTCCTCGAAGCCCTTTGGAAACCACCCGAAGAGGGAAGCAAGGCAGCTGCTGCGCCAAAAGAACTTTCAGACCGCGATAAAACCCGCATCTCCGAAGCCGAAACAAAAGCCACCAAGCTTGGTTATGAGGTTAAAATTCGCCTGGCATACCTAGGGGACGATGCGACCAATGCACGTCAGCGTATGCAGGCAATCGTTGGAACATTCAAGCAGTACAACTCGACGAACTTAAATGGGTTCAAGATTGCAAACGCCAGCTTTAAATCTGAGGATCTCGCCAAGTATCGCCAGCGCACCTTTGGACGCGGTGGCTATATCTTGAATATCGAAGAGCTCGCCAGTGTCTTCCACTTGCCACACACCAACGTTGAAACTCCAAACATTGTCTGGGCCTCAACTAAGACCGCCGAACCACCAGCTAAACTCCCGGTTATTACCGGCAACACCAGTGTCGACGAGAACATCAGCGCCTTTGGACTCACTAACTTCCGTGGCATCAACCACCAATTCGGCATGCTGCGCAGTGACCGTTCACGTCACGTCTACATCATTGGACAAACCGGTGCCGGTAAATCAGGTACGCTCGAGCTCTTTGCCCTCAGTGATATTTTCCACGGCCACGGCTACGCGATTATTGACCCGCACGGCGACTTTGCCGTCGACAACATGCGCTTCATCCCCGGTAGCCGTATGGACGACGTCGTCTACTTCAACCCAGCCGACACCGCCTTCCCACTGGGATTCAACCCCCTCGAAGTCACTAACCCGGCGCAAAAAACCAACATTAGCTCTGAGGTGATTGGTGTCTTGAAGCGTATGTTCGGTGAGTCATGGGGACCACGTCTGGAATATATCCTTCGCTACACCATCCTTGCGTTGCTGGACCGCCCAACCACCACCATGCTCGACATCACCCGAATGCTGACTGATAAAAAGTTCCGTAAAGAAACACTTGAGTACTCGACCGATACCGTCGTCTTGCAGTTCTGGAACGTTGAGTTTGCCAGCTGGAACGACAAGTTCGTCTCTGAAGCGATCGCTCCAGTCCTGAACAAAGTCGGTGCCTTTACCGCCAACCCAATCATCCGTAACATCATCGGTCAGCCTAAATCGACCTTTAATATCCGCAAGATCATGGACGAGGGTAAAATCCTGGTCGTCAACCTTTCAAAGGGACTCATCGGCGAAGACAACGCAGCCATCCTTGGCGCCTTCATGGTAACCAAGATTCAGCTGGCCGCCATGAGCCGCAGCGACATCCCTAACATTGCCGACCGACGCCCATTCTACCTGTACGTGGACGAATTCCAGAACTTTGCGACCGATTCATTTGCCACTATTCTGTCTGAAGCGCGTAAATACGGCCTCAACCTGACCGTTGCCAACCAGTACATATCGCAGATGACCGAAACGGTCCGCGACGCCGTCTTTGGTAACGTCGGTACGATGATTTCGTTCCGTGTTTCAGCTGACGATGCGCCGATGCTCGCCAAACAGTTCGAACCACAATTTGAGCCACAAGACCTGCTACAGATGCACAATCGTCACTTCATCATCAACATGGTCATTAACGGCGAGAAGGCACCAGCCTTTAGTGCTACGACACTCACACTGCCACCAGAACAGGTCGATAACACTGGTCGGATTATCGAGAATACTCGCCGAAACTTTAGCCGCCCTCGCGCCGAGGTAGAAGCTGAAATCTCCGAGGCGATTCAGGTTCCACAAAACCTACAACCAACCCAACAGCACGCTACAAGGCAGTCACAACCCGCACATCAGTCACAAGCCCAAGCCAAGCAGTGGCCCATTGATGGCGGCGCAATAGCGGTAGGGCAGGTGATAGGATCAGGACCTCAGTCCGGGACGCCCGCGCCAGTCGACGGTGAAGTCAAGCCAAAGCGAAAACGCACCCGCAGCCGCAAGAAAAAACCAGCAGCGCAAACAACCGACAATACACCACAGTAATTCACATATAAAGCCCGCTTTACCGCAGGGCTTTATATATCCGTCAGTGATTTGGTAATTCAGATAAGCTCTATTATACTTATGCTTACATGACGCCCTTGCCTACCACTCTTGATAGTAACCGCGGCTTTACAATTGTAGAGCTTTTAATTGTTATCGTAGTGATTGGTATCCTGGCAGCTATTACTATCGTCTCGTTCAATGGAGTTCAAGCCCGGGCACGAACCGCTCAAATCACACAGGACATGCGCAACCTCGAACAAGCCATTAACGTCGCCCGCAACAACAGCGGCGGCGTTGCGCTGCGCTTCGTGACACTCAGCGCAGCCACCGGGTCAGGCTGCTGGGGTCAACCCGACGGCACAGATCTGGCGGCGCTTCCCAAAAGTAGCCTCTGTTGGGCAAACTATTCTTTAGCACTCAGCAAGATTAGTGAGGCTTCTGGCATAAACGTTACAAACCTTATTGATCCATGGGGCCGACCATATTATATCGATGAGAATGAAGGTGAGGGTGCCGTCCCAGCAACTGCCTGTGCCCAAGATGGCATCGGCTACTATGCAACTCCGTTTACGACCGGTCAAACCATGACTAAATCAAAACTTATCGCAAAGATTCAACCAACATGTCTATAAATAAACAGCGGCGAGGTTTTACTATCGTCGAACTCCTTATTGTTATCGTTGTGATCGGTATTTTAGCGGCGATAACCATCGTTGCATTTAACGGCGTACAAGGCAAAGCTAACGATGCATCAATACAATCGGACTTGAAGAACATAGCAACATCACTACAAAACTTCTCGACAACAGAAGGGGCGTACCCTACGTCGGCTCAGGTATATAACAGCACAATGAGCGTACAGGTAAACAAGTCCGCCTTTGCACTCACTACGACGAACGGCCGCAATCTTGGATTCTGCGTCGTCACAACTCCAGGTGATCAACGCTTCGTTCTTTCGGCAGTGTCTAAATCTGGCAATCGATACTCCTATTCATCACAGGCGGGCCTCAAGCAGTACACTAATGGTCCGCCGGGCAACTCAAACGAACTATGTGCAATTGGCGGCATCGTCTCGACCGAGACTGGAGCGTGGGCAGGCTGGGGCTCAGAAACGGGACAAACAAATGGTTGGTCGGCCTGGGTAAAGGGGTAGCGTGCGAGCAATTACTTATAGCAGGACGTCGGCGAATCCTCGACGCGGCTTTACTATCGTCGAGCTCCTGATCGTCATCGTGGTTATTGGCATCCTTGCCGCCATTACTATCGTGTCATTCAGTGGCGTTCAGCAAAAAGCGCGTGATACCGAGCGCAAGTCTGACATCGGCCAATTTCATAAAGCACTCGAACTTTTTTATGCTGAAAATAATTACTACCCCAGTGTTAACGATGTACTGAGCACCTCTTTCCGCACAAACACACTTAACATCCCCGCTGCAATCGCAACACCTCCAGGTCAAACTGGTGTCATTAGTTACTGCTGGTCATCATCGTTCAATAGCTATTGCTACGTCGGACTACCCGCGGCTGGCGGTTCATTTGACTGCAACGTCGTTGGCGAAAAATGCCTCGGCTATACACTCAGCTATCGACTAGAATCGGACCCTAATAATCGCGTTGATCGACGCAGTATCGTCTGGCCTTAGACACCCATTCTGCACTAAACATGCTCATTTGACGCACATCCAACTAATACATTATACTTACGCTAATAGATGAAAAAACAAAAACAACCCACTGGTTTTACTATCGTCGAACTGTTAATTGTCATCGTGGTGATTGGTATTTTAGCGGCGATAACAATCGTTGCGTTTAATGGCGTGCAAGATAAGGCCAAACGATCCGCTGCGCAGCAGTTAGTGTCGCAGGCTAACAAAAAAGTCCTCGCCTATGCCGCCCAAAACTCCGATATGTATCCGCCAGATTTAGCCGCGGCCGACATCAATAATACGACAGGGCTACAATACAGCTATAACAACACCAGCTCACCAAAAACATATGGCATTACGGCGACGAGCTCCAACTTCTCCTACTACATCTCCAACACCGCCACGCAGCCAACAAGTGGTGGCTACATTGGACATGGCGTTAACGGATCGGCCGCCATCACAAACCTGGCGATCAACCCTAGTTTCGAAAGTAACGCGACATCAATTTCAGCCTATTACGGTACCGGGGGTGTCGGCACAGCCATAAGAGTGACACCCGGCGGCCAGTCCGGTAGTGGCTTCCTCCGACTAAACTGGACGACACCTCCAACCTCAATGACATCAAGTGGTCTATGGCTCAGCACCAATGCAAGTACCCCTAATTCTACCGGGAAATCATATATGGCATCCGGCTACATCCGCAACTCTTGGGCTGGCGCCGGGTTTACACTAAACCCTGTTTACTACAACTCAGCAAACACGGTCCTCGGCGAAATGTACAGCAACGCCGTCACCATCCCAGCCAATACGTGGACCCGCCTATCAGTGGCTATACCATCCGTACCAGCAGGTACAGACTATATTACGATTCGCATACGAGCAAATAACGGCACATTGCCTAGTACCGGCAGTAATTTTGACGTCGATGCATTCATGCTAACAGAAGACTCCAATACACTCCAAAACTATGCCGATGGAAACTCAAGCAACTGGATCTGGAACGGTGCGACAAACAGCTCAACCTCAACAGGATCACCACAATAATGAAATCTCCCAAGAAACAATTCGGCTTTACTATCGTCGAACTCCTTATCGTCATCGTCGTGATCGGTATCCTCGCGGCCATTACCATCGTTGCGTTCAATGGAGTGCAGAGCAAGGCAAAGCTAGCCTCAATGCAATCAGAGATCGTCGGAGCGACGAAGAAGCTCGAAACTTATAAGGTAACGGTCGGTACGGCAGCGCAGTACCCCAGTGACCTCGCGGCGGCTGGCGTCACGAGTTCTGGTAGCAACACATTAGCCTACACCCCGGGTGGAAACAGCTCAACTTATTGCCTGAGCGTCGTCAACGGGCAAGATTCGATGTACGTCACTAACTCATCATTAAAACCTCAGCAGGGGAGTTGCGCCGCACCAGATCAACTTATCGCACTATGGGCCATGAACAATAACGCCAATGACATAAGTGGCAATGCAATCAATGGTACCGTCAACGGCGCAGCCGCAACGATAGGGCAAAATGGGCAGGCCAGTAGCGCCTACCAATTCAATGGTACAAGTAACTACATCGCCCTCCCAGCAAATACTCTATTAAACCTTACGAATAATTTTTCAGTCAGTAGCTGGGTAAAAATTGACAACAGCGTCAATGCAAATAACTGGAACGATATCTTCGCAGGATCGGTTGGTGATGTAGGCGTAGGTATCAACGTCAGCGCATCAGGGGTCGGCCACTTGATGATGACAAAAGTAAGTCATCTTGATATTCCACGTTCAACAGAACCTGTCATGAAAGACTCATGGGTGCATCTCGTGACAACTTTCTCAACAAATACAGTGAGCTACTATTTGAATGGGCAGCCAAACGGCGACACTCCAACGTCTGTCACTTTTACACCAGGAACAAAACGCATCGGATCCCGCATCGGCTCAGGATTTTTCAAAGGAGCCATCGATGACCTACGCATCTACAATAAAGTCCTCTCAGCCAATGAAGTAAACGTTATGTATTCAACAGGGGCACAGTAATCGCCAGTATCCTTTGATATTCTCCGTGTATCTTTTATACTTATGCTTATACATGACGCCTGCTACACATAGTACAGATAAATATAAACCCGGTTTCACCATCGTTGAGCTTTTGATCGTGATCGTCGTTATCGGTATCCTCGCAGCCATTACCATCGTTGCGTTCAACGGCGTTCAAAATAAAGCCAAAGCAAGCGCCGCGCAGTCAACCGTCTCGCAGGCCAACAAAAAAATCCTCACCTACGCAGCACAAAATTCAGACCAGTATCCACCCAGCCTTGCTGCAGCCGGCATCACCAATACCGATGGGCTTGAATATAGCTATAATAATGATAGTTCACCGCGTACCTACGGCGTTACAGCCACCAACGGCGTCTACTCGTTTTTTGTCTCGAATGCCGTCACCCAACCAACGACAGGCGGTTATGCCGGTCACGCTACCGGGGGAGTGGCTACGATCACCAACTTACTCACAAACACCAGTGTTGAAACCGACACGGTGAACCTACAAAACATCGGCAGTGTTGTCGATCGCACCATTGCCCGCACAGCCGCTGCGAATGCAGTAAGCGGAAACTACGTCCTTAGAATTACCGCAGGCCCATCCGGTGGTCTCGCAGGGTACGGATCGATGTCGGCATCACTCCCAGTCGGTCGCTATACGGGATCGTTATGGCTACGCCCTAGTGTCGCCATGGCCGCCAATGTCTATTTCGAGGGAAGCTCGTCGCGCAGCAATATCACAGACCAAGGCGCTGCATTGCAACCAGGCCAGTGGTCAAGGGTATCACGTATCTTTGATGTCACCGCTGCAGGTACAGTAAAAGTAGGTTTCCTCATGGGAAACTCTGTCGCGCAGGGCCAATACGTCGAGGTGGACGGTTTCATGCTCACAACAGGTTCGACCATTTATAATTTCGCCGATGGTAGCTCAGACAACTGGGTATGGAACGGCACGGCGCATAACGCAACATCAACAGGAGTGCCACAATGACACACAGTACAAAAAAATACCCAGGCTTTACTATCGTTGAGCTATTAATCGTCATCGTTGTTATTGGCATCCTCGCCGCCATTACCATCGTCGCCTTTAACGGCGTTCAAAATAAGGCCAATATCGCCGCTTTACAGTCAGACCTCTCAAACGCCTCCAAAAAACTACAGATCGATAAAGTAAATACTGGTGCCTTTCCCGACACGTTGGCCGCAGCCGACGGAGGGAAGGGGATTACTGGATCTGGTAACACCGTACTAAACTACGTAAAAGACGGTACAAACTACTGCTTAGCTGCTGCACGGGGAGGTAATTTGTACAAAATCACCAACACGGCCACTGTCACCACAGGCACCTGCAACCCCGTCATTACTAACTTGATCGATAATCCAAGTGTTGAGGCAGACACCTCGAACTGGGCGTCTCACACAGGCTACAACGGCGCCCGCGTCGCAGTCAGCGACGGATGGGCCTATCAAGCAACCCGCAACGCCACAAGCCCCGCAGCGGTCTATATCACTAGGACAAACCCAATTCCCGTCACGATCGGCACCACCTACACTGCATCCGTCTGGGTAACATCATCGGCAGCCACATCGCTGTATATCAGAATCCGCGACAGCACCCAGGCTGATATCCAGGCTCAGGAGTTTGCTTCAATCCCCGCCAATACACCAACGCGTCTTTCGGTGACTGGTGTTATACCACCGACAGTAACGACACTCGCTCACTTTGCGATTGTCTCTCAGTCGGCCTCGGTCGGCTCAACGCTAACACTCGACAAAGCCATGTTCACCGAAGGCTCGACCCTCTACGCCTACTCGGACGGCAACACCCCTGGCTGGAGCTGGACGGGCACATTCAATAACTCAATATCTTCCGGCGTCGGCTTACTCTAGGACTATAATTCGTCTAAAAACATTTCCACCACATAGTAGGGAAGTGTACTTAGATGAATTCAAGATAGCATTGCGGCTATCTTGAATCATTCGTCACTGCGTCGTTATATGTGCGCACGAGTGCGCTCCTCTCTCAAGGTTCAGATGTGTGACTAGGGTAGGTGAAGGGCGAGATTACGCTCGATCTTCTAGGTATATCCGTGGATCGGGAATCTCCCTCCCGTCGTAAAGATAGAATACAACGGTCGCCGAATCTTGATGCTGGGCATCAATCATCATTGGCAGCGTATCGATACCTGTGTCGGCACTGATAGGATACGTTTGGCTCATCGCCTCGATATCCATGAATTCAGTTTCGAACCTGCGTTCCTGGGGCGCCTCTCCGCTTGTGCGGTCATCATAATAGACGACAGCTCTTACTTTGAGGCACAGTACTTGCTGGGGTAGTGCTAATAAAGTTATATCTAACATTATATTACTCTTTCGTTTGCTGACACGAATCTTCCGATTCTTTACCCTTGCAGTGTCGCGAGTGGGTATATCGCTGGCCGCCATAACATAGATGGCGACGGGCGAAATACCCACAGGCTGGACGAATGATATAGGTGCTGCGCATCGAAGGTAGCGATACCTCAACGAAGTGCAGATGCTATAGTGCCACAACGCGGGGTAGTAGGCAAGCATAAGCGCTCTATTTTAATGCAAGCTTACTGCCCGAAATAATATAGAACAAAAATAGAACATCCGTTACCCATATAGCCAAACTCCTTACCGTCAATAATCCATAGGCGCACGACAGAAACTTTTCAAGGCAAATACGATCAAGGCAGCCACAGGCCAAATGCGATGGGCGGCAGTCAAGCAAAACGTAGTAGCAACAGAAAAATAAAAGAATAAGCAGCGCAGAATGAAACGCATAATGACAAATAGTGCAGTAATACGATCATGATTGAAATATAGCTTTAACGTCGCACAATATATCTTTTACGACATAGGCTTTAGATAACAGAGTTGATTACTCATGCGTCTCGAATGGGGTAGTTATAGAGGTCATTCGCCATATGCGCCCACAGTTATTGTTTTCATTACATACGTCGTCATATATATAGCTTCGTCCTTGTTTGTTATACCTAGTATACCGAGTCCTCTTAGCAAAAGGTGTCCGGACGTTGTATTTAACGTCGCACATAGTCACCAGGCCCATAGTTATCCACACCAAGTCAGATCCACATCACAGCTCGTATATCGCGTAGCCGCTCTCGCCCTCCTTCTCCACTACCCTGTTTTTGACATTTTGACTTTTTTGTATTTTGATATGTTAATATGTTTTTTTGAACATAGGAATAATACTAGAACAAAAATAGAACATCGACATCAAAAGAATAGAGGAGTGGGCGAGTTCAAATTATCTATCACTGCAAATTGGCAGGCCTACAACGTGAGTGCTTATAGGTAGACTGCTCGTCCGGCGACTCGTACGTCAATATACTGGGCACCTTTGTTTTGTGACCTCAGATAGTCAAGCGCGCGGGTCATGTCTTCGACCTGCTCCCCTGCTCCCCTGTCGATCGATAATTTCACCAGTGGCTGCACGTCTTTAAGACGAATCTCGATTTGACGAGTGGTGCCAGATGGCAAGATTGCCTCGGTGACATCATAACTCCCCTGTCCGCTTAGTGACACTACCCTACCGACAAAGCCTAGTAGTCGAGCACTAGCGACGGTACTCCCCTGCTCTGGTGATACGCCACTTTGGTCAATAATCTGCACGCCTGGAGTTGCATAGTAATTATTCTGAAAAACAACGCCATTAGTGTCGACGTAGTACTGTCGGCTATTAATCTGCCAACCAGCGACAGGTTTTCGCATCGTCAGAGTAAAGTTAGCCTCAACGATATTGTCGGTGCTCGTTAAATCAACCATAGCGACCTCTGGCAGTGCAGCCGAGACATACTGGCTCAGCGCCACTTCGTCCATCGCAAAACGAAGCCGCTCGACAGGGTGCAACCCAAGGTATTCGTTAATCACTTTTTCATACTGCCCAGGTTCGATAGCACGAGACAGGGCCGAAGTCGAACCGGTAACAATGACTTTCGCGCTAAACTGACTCATCAACACCGCCAGTACGATAATGGTGATAAATACCAACCCAAAGATTGCCCCAACCTTACGGCGACTTTGCGCTAATTTATGCAGTCGGGCACGCTCTGAGACAGGTTCGCCATCTGGCCGGCGAACACCGCTCATCGTTTGATTGCGGCGGAACTGCTGCGATGAAGTATCGACCGCGGCCGGCGTGCGCACAAAATCACGTTGCTGGCGACGACCTGGAGCGTTGCGCTGCTTTTTAGAATGGAACTGTATCATAGTTATGCTTTATTATAGCCTACGATCGACGCGCGGCGATGATCATTGTTGCCATATCTTTGGCAGCATCGGGTTTTGCGAACTTCCCAAAGCGATGTGCCATGGCAGTAGTGACTTTTGGCTCAGCAAATAGCTGGTCGATCGTTTCGGCCAGTTGTTGCTTGTTGGCAAGTAGCTCGTCTTCATCAAGCACTGCAACCGCGCCAGCCTCTTGATAGACAGCAGCATTCTTTAACTGGTGCCCACCTGTTAATTTGCCATTAGGAATTAAGATCGTTGGTTTTTCCAGTGCCGCCAGTTCGAGAATGGTTGTCGCACCGGCTCGGGTAACGACGACGTCAGCCGCACCGAGAAGACTGTGCATATTGGTGACAAATGGATATAACTGAAAGGTGTCGCTATTGGCTGGCATCACTGCTCGCAGCTGGTCATACTGACCGGCACCAGCAACAAGTATGACCGAACCAGATTGCTGCAAGCGTGGCAACGTATCAACAATAACTTCGTTAATACGCGTCGCCCCAAGTCCACCGCCAGTCACGACAATGAGCGGACGCTCACTCGCAATTGCCCACTCTTTTTTAGCGGCAACTTGCTGCGATTTACTAAAGGGTTGAAACTCGGTAGCAATCGGGATTCCGACGTAGCGAGTTCGGTCTTTCGGGTAGGAATAATATTCAAGCGGTGCACCAGTAGCAATTGCAGTCGCCCACTTGGCAAGCACGCGGTTAGTGAGGCCTGGGTGTGCGTCAGAATCATGAATAACGAGTGGAATTCGCAGTAATCGAGCTGCCAGTCCCACCGGCAAACAGACGTAACCGCCTTTGGTAAATACGACGTCGGGGCGCCAGATAATCAGCTTGAAAAAGCTTTGGACAAACCCAGTAACAATTCGAAACAGGTCGCCAACATTTTTTGCAACCAGCGAAGGCCAGGTCAATTGTTGAAAAATGGTCAAGTGATAATAGCGGCGAAATTTACCCGCCACAATAGTCTGGACTGGGATCGTTGCATCAAATGCAGCAACAGTCGCGCGGGCCTGCGGCGCAAACTTAGCATCGCACCAAAAGCGCAATTCAACTCGAGGGTGCCGAGCTCGTAACTCCTTAAGAACTGCGACGACTGGCGTAACGTGTCCGCCCGACCCGCCGCCCACTGCGAGAATTCTCATGTGTGCTCTCCTTTAATCTAGATGAATGTACTGTGTACCCTGAAAGTTGGAACACCAGCCCCAGTGCAGCAGTAATAAAGATCATACTGGTACCACCAAAGCTAATGAGCGGCAAGGTAATTCCCGTTAAGGGGAAGATCCCAATCATGGCTGCTATATTAAGGATAACATGGGTGCCAAACCATCCAAATACACCAGCCGCAAGTAACTTCAAGCGTTGGTCGATCAGATGGTCCAGTACTTTCAGTATTCGCATCAACAGCGCAACAAAGATAGCCATCAATGCAATCAATCCAACGAAGCCAAACGTCTCACCCAGCACCGCGAAGACAGAGTCATTAATCACCTCGGGGAGGTATCCGGTTGCCTGGACACTATTGCCGATACCGACGCCCGTTAACCCACCCGATCCAATCGCGATCTTGGCGTGTTGAATGTGGTAAGCACCGGCATCGTCGGTCGATGAACTATCACCCTGCAGGTACGTCACGACGCGGTCAATACGGTGCGGTGACGTAAAGATCAGCAGCATGCCACCAACCAAGACTGCCCCGACAAGATACATGCCAATCTTCCGGCTCAGGCCAGCCATAAATAGCATCGTAACGATAATTGCCGTCAAAGAAATACCCGTTCCGAGATCTTTCTGAATGACGACAACAAATAACAACGAAACAGCAGCAATAATAGCGACTGGAAGTAGCGTCTCCTTCCAGTCGTTTACCTTCCCCTCTTTCATCTTGGCTCCGAGGAATACCGCCAGGTACAACAAAACGCCGAACTTCAAGATTTCAGCCGGCTGCAGACTTCCCAGGATACCAAGGCTAAACCAACGACTGGCACCGTTAATCTCTTCGGCAATCGGCAGGCCAGATTTAGCGGCAATAAACAAAAGTGCACAGGCAATTAATCCCGCGATCAACACCTTGGCGGCGTGCTTCATGACGTGCTTGTATGGGAATACCGCCATGACACAAAAAGCGACAGCGGCCAGTGCCAAGCTTATTGTTTGCTTGATAAAGAAATAGCTGTCCGAGAAGTTACTACCGATAGCGTTGTTGAGGACATTAGCACGTTGTGGGCCAATCGCATAAATCACGACGAGACCGATCAACATGAGGATTGCGGTATAGAGGGCAATCAGATAATCGGGTCGATGCTTGCGAACGACTTCGGCAGTCCTGTCCTTCCACGTCCGGTTTGCGTCGCGCATCTTAAATGATACCGCCCGGAATATTACCGCCGGCTAGTGCCAGCATGACGCCAAAGAACGCCGCGACCGCACCAATCACCCAAAAGCGCATCGTAATCTTGGTTTCTGGCCAGCCAGTTGCTTCGAGGTGATGATGAACCGGTGCCGAGATAAAGACTTTTCGTTTGAATACTTTCTTGCTAAAGATTTGAATAAGGCTCGATCCAGCTTCGGCGACAAAGACGATACCAATGACTGGTAGCAAGAATAATGTATTTGTCAGCATCGCGACGACACCAAGTGACGTCCCGAGTGCAAAACTTCCCACGTCGCCCATAAAGAAACGAGCTGGGTAAATATTGAACCACAGGTAGCTCAGTAGCGCACCGACAACCGTAAAACAGAATCCAGCAATCATTGGGGTTCCCTGCAGCAGTGCAATCGTGCCAAATGCCCCGTAGGCGATCACTGCAAGCCCTCCAGCGAGTCCATCGAGGCCATCGCTGATATTGACTGCATTACCTGTCGAAACGACCGCCAAGGCAAATAATGGCACAATAAACCATCCAAGCGCCACGCTACCGATAAACGGAATATGAATCGCATCGATGCCTAGCTTTTCATAAAAGAACCAACCCAGTGCCAGCCCAATCACGGTAATCATAATGAATTTAAAGCTTGAACGCAGCCCAGCGACGCCCTTGCCGTCACCGCGTAGGTTGATAATGTCGTCGAGTAGTCCAACTGCCGCCCCGCCCAGCAGCGCCGCCAATGGAAGCCACGTCTCTTGGCGATCAAGGTTAAAACAAAAACTGACAAAGGCAATTGCAAAGACAAAGATAATCCCCGCCATTGTTGGGATATTGCGTTTGAATTTATTAGCGTGCAGTTTGTTAAAGATTGTTAAGGCCTCGCCTGTCGTACTGGAGGTGCGTTGTTTTTTCCAAAACTTATAACGATACGCTAGAAACGTATAGACCGGAGTTAAGAACATTGCCAGCAAGAAAGCCCCAACACTAAGTAGGAATGTGCTCGTTAATTCATCGGTGAGGATTTCGACAGTAAAATTCATGTTAACCTTTCGGGTGAACCTTTAAATAATCAAGCATCCAGTTAGAAATATCGGTAAAAACTGGCAGTGCATCACGCGCACCCTGCAACTCTTTGTTGTCGCCTGATAATCGTATCATTATGACATACTCGGCCTCATTACCGCCACCGTATCCTAGGTAACTACCGATCGTTTCCGTGTTGCTGTATCCCCCGGCAACACCCACCTGTGACGTTCCTGTTTTGCCGCCGATATAGTAGCCCGGTTTGTCAGTGTAACCAAATGACGAGGCCCTGGCATCATGGGTTGCCTGAACGATCTGATCGGAGGTCGACTTCGACACAACGCCCGTTTGCAGTGGTGCACTAGCGGGATTTTGTACGAACCCATCATCAGTCATGTAGCCATCAATAATGGTCGGTTTGTAATAGGTACCGCCGTTAACCAGGGCATTAAAACCACTAGCAACTTGCAGCATCGTCGTATCAAGCCCCTGACCGAAGGACATCGTGGCGTAACGGACGGCATTTCCTTGGACTTCTTCAGGTGAAAAGACGGTACCGGGCGCTTCGTTGGCAAGCTCCACACCAGTCAACTGCCCAAGGCGCAGTCGATCATGAAAGTATTCATACATCGAGTCCCTGGCACCCTTTGTCACCGAATTGCCGTCACCAAGTCGCTGCGCAATCGTCACAAATCCTGTGTTGAGTGACCATGTTAACGCTCGTTGGAACGAGATAATACCGGTCTGGCCCTTGGTGGCATTACCCACGACATAATCATCACCAATCTTAATCGAATCAGTATTATTGTAGGTGTCGGATGTTTTCACAACGCCCTTATCAATACCTGTTGCCAGCGTATAGGTCTTCAGGCTTGAACCTGGCTCGTACGGGTCAGAAATAGCATTATTGTTAAAATCAGCTACGTTTTCGACTTTGTTATAGGCGCCCGGGCTGTAGGTTGGCAGGTTAGCCATAGCTAAAATTTTGCCGGTATGCGGATCCATTACCAGCGCACTGCCCTTCGTCGCGCCGGTGCGATCAATCCCGGCTGCGAGTGCCGCTTCTACCTTCGACTGAATGTTGCGATCAACCGTGAGAACGACATTTTTACCGTCTTGTTTCGGGGTTCGAATATTATTATTACCAATCGTCAGCGGCACGTTACTGACGTCGGTCACTGCCTGTAGTAGCCCATCTTTACCCTTTAGGTCTGTGTTAAGGTAACCTTCGATGCCATAACTGCCTTCACCGGTCGTGTTGACGAACCCGAGGATTTGTCCCGCCAAGGCATTTTCCGGATAGACACGCTGGCTTAGCTCCTGAAAGCCGATCCCGCGTAGCCCTTCGGCCTTGATCTTATCGGCCTGCAAACGGCTGAGTTTCGTAGCGATAATTTGGTAGCGCGTATCGGTTTTATCAAGTAACTTGTCGAATTCTGGACGCGTATTACCCCCGGCAATTCTGCGCATCGTCTCGACGATTTTCGCTTTGTCGCTAATTGTCACAGGGTCGGCAAACACCGTATAGACCTTTTCATTCATCACCAGTTGCACTGGGGTGTCGCCGCTTTTGGCGTAAATCTGGCCACGACTGGCTGGAATTACAAATCGGCTTTGTTGCTCTTCGGTCGCAAGGCCGACATAGTAGTCATGACGAATCACCTGCAAATAAAACAGGCGGATAACAAAAATAGCCCCGATACCAAGTATCACGGCTGCGAGTATCCGAGATCGGCTCCCTTTTTGCAGTTGTAGATTCATATAATGTTAAGTGGGGTATATTACTGAGCGTATTCGGTGCTCACCGGCGTGGTCATTTCACGCGCAACGCTACTATTTTTGACAGTTTCCAGTGCGGTCAGACGAGCATTTTCGATTTGCAAGTCGCTCTTCTGATCGTTAAGATCTGCAATTTGGCTATCAATCTTTTGTGATTCATAGTCATAGCTTGTCGCACGGGTAGCCTGAGTCAAGTAGATCAACCCCAGCACTGTAATCATCAATGCAACCAAGACGGTGTGAGCAACAGGTCCGAGTTTAATTGAAGATACAAAGCGAGTAGTGTTCTGGTTTCGAGACCAGTTCTGCTGCCGACGCGACGCGATGTAATTGTTATTTTGGTGTGACATTGTGGTGTATTTTTATGTTTCGTTTTGGTGTTATTTTTGCGACTTATAAACAAGTCATAGTGCTGTCCCCCGGCTTAGTTTGAAGCCGAGGGACAACGATTGAATTACTTTACGCGAACTGCAACGATTTGTGGTTGGTCTGCGTATTGTACTGTGATGTGAATTGGCATAATTTTTGCCCTTCCTGTTTGTTTTATTTTTTCACTGCTACCCGTAACTTTGCGCTACGAGATCGCGGATTGTGAACGTCTTCGGTGGCTCCTGGAATCGGCTTTTTTGTGATCGGTGCAAGTTCGGCTTCGAGGCCTTGCTCAAACTGACCTTTGAAAAAGCGTTTTACGAATCGATCTTCAAGGCTATGGAAACTGATCACCCCTACTCTTCCGTTCTTACTGAGAAGTTTTGGAAGCAGCGGTAATGTTCGTTCTATTTGCCCAAGCTCGTCGTTAACGGCAATGCGGAGCGATTGGAATGTGCGCGTGGCAGGATGAGTTTTTTTCCTCTTGCCGCGGTGGTTGTCAGCTATCGTGCGAGCTAAGTCTTCAGTTGACGCAAATGGTCGTCCTGTAAAGATCACCTCAGCAATACGCTTGGCGTTCATGTACGGTTCTTCGCCATATTCATGAATAATCTTTGTCAGTTCTTCGATGGTCGAGGTATTGATCAAATCGTTAGCCGATAATGGCTGTCGACGATCCATACGCATGTCCAACGGACCTTTGTGTGTAAAAGAAAACCCTCGTTCGCCCTGGTCGAGCTGTGGTGACGACACCCCCAGATCAATCAGGATAACGTCAAATGTCTTCCCTTCTTCGACCAACTGACGGGCAGCGTATTCGAAGTCGGTGTGCATCAGACGAACGCCTTTTGTTGCGTACTCGGACAAATGCTGAATTGCATAGTCGTCGCGGTCAACAAGGACGCTTTCCTTAAAGTTTTCGGTTAATTTTAATACTTCACCTGCGTGTCCGCCGTAGCCAGCAGTCAGATCGAGATAATTCTCGCCCAGCTGTGGATCAAGTGATCGTAGGGTCGCATCAAGCAAAACCGGAATATGATGTGGTGGATGTTCTTTACTCATTGTTCCCTAGTATAGCATTGCTGTACTAGGGAACGTTCGAGATCACCTATCTGATAGTGAAGCTGTTTGTTTTCGCATTGGTATGTTTGTTTTAAAAAAGTCAGTCATAGCCTTAACAGGGGGTCGCGTTACGCAACTCATATCCCTTTATTGTTTTCGGACTACAACTTGTTGAGAGACTTATGTGAGGTGGAGTTTGGGAGGTGTGTGTTTTTTGAGCAAGGTGCACTAGGGTGATTAATGTGTTCCTAGAATCCACTGCCTCACTACCAGATAGTTGATCTCGAGAGTGTTTCTCTTGAATGTTTGTTTGTTAAAGGACGAATGAAAACTATACGATACTACGGCGTTATCAGGCGCCAGTATTTTCCTGCTCGAATAGCGACGATCTCACGATCAATGCCAGCGTACTCTAAAAGATGCTGTTCAATCGTAATCCGACCCTGTTTTTGATCGAGTTCGGCTTCGGTCTTACCGCGGCGAAACTGCACATTGACGTCGGCGGTCTTCTCGTCGAGAATACTGCTACCTGCGCTGAGTGCGAGTTCTACTTCCCCATCCCAAATTGCTTTAGGATACAGGTGAAGGTAATTTCCGAATCCACGAGTCAGAACGACTCCCGAGATGAATTCTGCGCGTAACTCTGCTGGTATCGTCAATCGACGTTTATCATCAAGTCTTCGCTCAAAATAATCTACGCTTGCCACTTGTTCTTTTCTCCTCGAATCATTCGATGGATTTTGTATAGGTTGTTTTAATGTGTTGTTTGTCTTAGTGGGCTGTTTTGCCTTTTCCACTGGCCTCATCATACAACCCACTTCTACCCACTACAACCCCCAATTTTGACAGAATAAATACTATCTGTTCATTTATCCACAGAAGTGTGAATAACTCCCCCGCCCATCAGGGGTAAACAAAAACCACGCCCTGTTGATAAAGCGTGGTAATTTAGACACTTGTGCACTATGAACTAGTTGAAAAGAAAGTTCGCAACTTGTTCGTTATACTTGTCGGTAGTTTTCAATAAAACCCAGCCAATAAGCACAAAAAGGTTTGCTAAAACCGATACAACCAAAGCGGCTGATTTGAAATCATCACTGACGGCAGGAATCCGCACAGAAGACTGCTTTGGTTTTTTTGTTGTTTTTGTTATTTTGACCGCTTTTTTCGATGTAATAGGTAACTTTTTAGACATACTTCCACTCTTTCATACCGCTTGTGGTTTGTCAATTAGAGGCAGGCAGTTTGACGGTGTTATCTGCAACAAAAGCCAACTCTTGATCGACAACTTCAAACAAAGTACGCACAGGTACGACTGTTACTATAGGGTGTTCTTCGCCGGTCTCTCGCAGTGGAGAGATCCAGTATCCCCGGCAGTCTGGGGCGAGGCCTTGGAACGAAAAGGATTTATCATCGATCAGCACAACCGTTGTTGCGCGGGCGCCACCCAGGGCCTCTGGGATATGGTACAGCCCGTCATCACCCCGCCACGAGGCAATCTGTTGCCCTTTGAAGGCCTCGCGGGTGACGAGATTCTGAATATTGGATAGCCCAGCCGCTCGAATCTTCATTAATTGCCCTGTTGGTGAGCCGTATGTCAAAATGCCAAAATCGGCATCGGGCAGTGCTGTAATTGCTGCCATCAATTCTCGAGCGCCGTCGTTAAGGAGGTTCTGATCAGCGACGCTGCGGATGAATACCGCTTCCATCTCGACAGCTTGTTCCTCCCCAACTCTTTCGGCGATGAAATCACGCATCGAAAATGACTTACCGCGCAGACTGTAATCTTCAACTTCTTGCGCCAATGCCCGTGACAGCTCAACGCTCCACTCGGCAACCACGAGACGAAATAAATCGGCCGCTTTGACAGTGTCGAGCAACGTTCGATCAAGGTCGAGTGCGTAATATGTCGTAATGTCAGCCTCGTTCATTGTGATAGATCTCCATTATCGCCTCGGCAACGGCCGCGGCGTCGTGACGAATCAGCGAACGCGTTGCGGGCATGGTGTCGCCCGAATGAGCCGTCGCCATCTTGCCCAGAAAATGTCCGCCATAGGGCGAATAGTGAGCAGCCTGCAGGTAGGCGGTGTCGACTCGCGTCACGTAGCCACCTTCTTTTTCGTAGCGTGCCGCTACGGTTTCTGACGGCGTCTGATTATTAAAGACGACATAGTCTAAAAACTCATTACCGGCAAAGCGTTCAATTTCGGCCGCATGATCGCCCACCGTAAACGTATCAGTTTGCCCTTTTTTGCTGACCAGGTTTGAAACGTATATCTTCAGCGCGCTCGATCGCTTTAACGCCTCCCCAATGCCATCAATAACCAGTAGTGGGCCAAGCGACGTATACAAGTCACCCGGTGCGATAACCACGATGTCAGCTTGTTCAATCGCTGCGATCGCAGTTGGATTCGCCGAAGCGGCAGGCACAAGCGACAACTGTGCGCGGCGCGGGTCGTGTTGGAAAAATTCAGCGTCAATCACCCGCTCGCCGTGCAAGATCAAACTTGTCTCAGACCACTCCATCTTGAGTCGAACATTATCGAGTGTTGCTGGAATGACGATACCGTTCACGCGCAGAATCTCAGAAGCCGTCTCGACCGCCTGACTAAAATCACCGCTCACCTTTTCAAGAGCGGTTAATAATAAATTGCCAAATGAATGACCCTTAAAGGTTCCCTCATCAAATCGATAGTCAAATAAATCACGTACCTTAGGTGAGTCACTCAGCGCAACCAAACATTGCCGAACATCACCTGGCGGCAACGTACCCAGCTCGTCTCGTAGTACGCCAGTACTCCCGCCATCATCGGCCATACTGACGATCGCTGCAATCTGACTGGTGTGGTGCTTCAGCGCCGAAAGCATCGTAAAGCTCCCCGTACCACCACCAATGACTGCAATCTTGACCTCTTGCTTAGCAAAAGGTTCGATCACGACTGATCTCGTAGCTTTTTGATCACTCGGCCAAACCAGGCGGCACTCGGTCGAAGCGTTCGCTTGCCCGTCTTGTAATCAATCGCAACTAGTCCAAAGCGTGGCCATTTACCATACGCCCATTCAAAGTTATCCAGCAAACTCCAGTGGAAGTAGCCAATCAACTCAACCCCTTCTTTCAAGGCCTTCTGCATACCAATAATTGTCTCTTTAATCCACCATTCGCGGTGCGCATCATCTGCATCGGCTAGACCATTTTCCGTGATCATCAGTGGTATTTTGTACTTTCGATACAGCCGCTCAAGCGCATATTCGATATCTGCTGGCGCCAGCATCCAGTCCACATCACTATAGTCTGCACTTTCAGAGTTATGAACACGGTAGCCGAAAAGTCGCTGCGACTGGTAATAATTAACTCCTAGAAAATCTGAGTGGCGAATGTATTTTTTGATAAAGTAATCGTCTTGGAAATACTGAAACACGTTCGCGCTCAAGCGGCTCAACCACGCCGTGTCGCCCGGGAAAAAGAAGACGGTGCTCTTGGCGATACCAATTTTGTAGCGGCGGTTCATCGTGTGCAGCGCCTTGGCTGCTTTACGGTGAGCGAGGGCTTGGTTATTGCTGACCTGCCAGACCTTAAACAAACTCGATTGATTCGGTGGCCAGTTTTGCAAATAATAACTTTCAAAGCCATAGACTTCCGGTTCATTGATCGTGATAATAAATCGAACACTATTACCCAGTTCACTCATAATTTTTTCAGCGTAACGAACAAAATATTTCACATTGGCGCGTTTTTCAAAGCCACCCTTTTGGGCGAACCACACCGGTAAGGTGAAGTGTAGCAATGTCACGACGGGTTCAATTTTACGTCGACGCAGCTCTTCGAGGTATTGCTTGTAATGCGCAATCGCTTCGCTATTCCAGGTCCCCTCTTTTGGCTCAATCCGCGACCATTCAACGCTGAATCGATACGAGTTCATGTGCATTTTTTCGAGGAAATCAAAGTCCTCTTTGTAGCGGTTATAGTGATCAGCGAGTTCGCCCGAGACATAGTTGTCCGGTTTTTTTGCTTCGTGCTTGATCTTGTCCCAAGTCGGATAATCATGCAGGTGGTAGTCAGCTTGTGCTGCTTTCGTCTTGGCATTCTCCAGTTCCCAAACAGTCCATTGGTTATGGTTATTGCCTTCTACCTGATGGGCGGCCGTAGCTGCTCCCCAAAGGAAATGCTTTGGGAAGCTCGGTTTCTGTCGAGCAGTCATAATACCTATTGTACTACGTCTTCACCAAAGTGTTTTTGCAGGCGCATCTTGATCGAGCCCTCATGCCGACCCAACAAATCACTTAATTCATCCATCTCTAACCCCTGTTGAAACTTCTCTTTTAGTAGCTCATCTTGCTTTGGTTCCCATGGTTTATACGCATTAGGGTAATGTTCGCGCATTTTGGCAATTTTTTCAGTCCAGCCGGCCTTGGTTTCAGCCTTTTCGGGAATCGGTTTTTCGGCGCGTTCAGCGGCCTTTTTTTCAAGTGGCGCAAATCGTTTGGCGTCAGCAGCAGCCTTATCCCGCAGCACGCCATCAATCGTCTGTGCGTCTTCGCTAACCCGCAGCGCCATTTGGTTTATCCCCGTTAAATACAAGTTGTTCAAATTTTTTACTCGGCTGAGTGCGACGTATCCCATGCCTTCAACGAACGCTTTTCGCAGGTCAATTCGGGCCGCATCCAGCGTCATACCTTGTGATTTATGGATCGTAATGGCCCACGCTAGGCGCAGTGGAATCTGGGTGATACTGGCGCGTTTCTTGTCACCGTCACGTAGCTCCCAGGTATCAGGAACCATCGAAACTTCTTTGCCGTTACGAAATTCAACAATTGGATAGTCAGTATACGGCTCGAAATCAATCACCGTACCGATGCTGCCGTTGGCGTACTTTCGTTCTGGGCTGTTTTTCACCGCCATCACCAGAGCGCCCTTTTTAACCTTCAGTTCACCCGGTGACAGGACCGATCGCTGCAAGGTTTCGATATAGTTTGCGCCACCAGTCGTTGTTTGGGTATACACCACCTCATCCTCGTCCAGCGTGGCGAGCTTTGCCTCGTTAATGCTGTCCACATCCACATTAACCGTATGCAGCTCTGTCAGCTGCTCGAGATCGTCTGGAAAGACCTCGGTTCGGGCGAGGAGTGTCTCGGCGTGGTGACGGCGTAGTGTGCCGCCACGAATCGCGTTTAAAATTTCAAGTAACTGCTCATCATCTTGGCGGTGCTGTTCCTGCAAATAACAAATCACTGGATCAAGTTCGCGCCAGACTTCAGAGTTGACCACAAAGCCACCAGCCCGTGAGTCACCACGGTTGATCGGTGGCAATTGAAAGAAGTCACCCGACATAATAATTTGAATACCACCAAATGGCTCGTCTTTTTTGCGGACCAATCGGCAAATCTCGTCAACCATATCCAGACGGAAATCATGCAACATACTAATCTCGTCGATAATCAGCACATCGGTCTTTTCGATAATTTCACGCCTACCTTTTGCGATATGATCGACAAAACCTTGGCCTATCGAATCGTTAATCCCCATGCCGCTCCAGCTATGGATCGTGGTGCCGCCTAGATGGGTCGCTGCGAGGCCGGTCGTCGCTGTGACGGAAACGTGCTTGCCTTCAAGTTTGGCAAAGCGAATAAATTGATTCAATACAAAAGTCTTACCGGCCCCAGCTGGACCGGTCAAAAGCACACTTTGTCCCGAGAGCATTATCTCGAGTGCTAACCCCTGATTCATTACTTTCTATTATACCCGATGATTCTGTATATATTCTTTATTAACTACGAGGAGGTTCGCCTTCAGGGTCGTTCAACAGGCGCTTGCCTTTGATTTCGTAGCGGCGGCCGGTAATTTCGTTGGTGATGTAATCTTCATTAATCAAACTCACGAACATATCGAGGTCATTACCATCCATAATAATAATCGCACCGTCGTCGTCAGTCATCAGCTCTAGCTGCATCAGGTCGGCATATTCAATCACCTGCTCCTGCGTCACGAGGCCAACTTCAAGTTTTTGCAACTTGTTGACGGCTTTTTTACGTTCGCGCACGGCGCTTTGTAGATCCATTCCATCAGGGAAACTCAGCTTAAACTGTTTTTCAATTTCGGCTACTTTTTGATCAGCCAATAATTGTTTTTTATAGTCGTAGTTAAATAAACGTTCAAACTTACTTTGGTTAAAGATGAAAATGTCGTCATTAATAATGAGGACTTGATTATCAGTCGGAACCTTCCAACCCACGTCGGCCTTAAAGACTTCGAAGCGACCTTCCTTGAATTCCCAGGCGTTAACACCCTTGAGGGCTTGGCCACTACTGACCTGCTTGATCACGTAAAAGACTTTCTTTTTGTCTTTGGTGGTAAAGCGCGCCACGATTCCCTTAATGCGTTTGAACTCGTGCTCTTCTTCGCTAAATTCAACGATGTCTTTTCGTTCGTGCTCGATCAAGTGAAGTAGTGTTGCTGCACGGCCAACTTTTTCAAGTTCCGTTCGTAGCAAAACGTTATCTTCTTTTTCAGAAAGTTCGTAGTCGCGCACCGCCAGACCCGTCCCGGCACCCAGCGTTACTTGGTTCATCAGGTCGAACAAAAAGACAGGCTTGATTTGTGTATCAAGGTCGTTGCCAAGCGTGGTGGTGTACGGTGTGTAATTTCGGTTGAACAAGAAAAATTCAACATCGAGTTCATTTTTGACCGCATCGGTCGCATTTGCCCACTGGAAAATGTCAGTCGTTTCGCTATCACTAACGACAGCAGTGGTTTCAGCATATTCCGGTGTATCGGCAGGGACATTGAGTGGGGCAAAAGTAACCACCTCATCATCTGTTTCGATGCCAGTCATGTCGACTGCCGCAGCAGTCTCGTCGGGAGCGTCCGTTGTGTCGATAATGTCAGTCTTGTCGGGTGTATCTTCCATGGTTCTCTCTCGGTTTCTTTTCATTAGGCGCTTTTGTTGCAATAGCAATAACTATAGCCGTAAGGACTATGTCGGGTCAACGATAAAAAACACAACTGTTACTAAAAGTCGCGCTCCGTACGCTGTGGTTGACTATAGGGCGACCCGTCGCGTAACGCCGCCACGACACTCATTAGTGCGCTTTGTGACGTACGCCCAAATCCAGAGCCAAATAAGGTGACCGCATAGTCTTCGATTTCATGTGACGGCAACGTGAACCTTTGCTCCATCTCCGTATTTTTATATGGTATATAGGCGAACTCAACCCCCTCTTGCTTTGCAGTCAATACGCACCGCGAGTCAAAATCCCCTGGGTAAATAATAAGTCTTGCCAGCACATCACCCTCTCCTACCCCTCCCTCGCTCATCATACTGAGATGATGTGCTTGATCGAGACCATCGCGATCACCATAATCGCCGAATGGACCTGGCTGCTCTGCATCCGTCGCTGCAAACTTTGTCGTAAGGTTTGCATATAGCTGTCCTGCATCAGCTTTTTGGTACCCCACTTGATACCCCAGTAGTGCCGCTAAAATACTTGGTTCACTTGAGTGATACGCCGGGATGTATACTCGCTCCATCAACGGCGCGAATGGAAGCTTTTCCCCGAGTGGGCTGATGGGATCTTGCTCGAATACGTGACGACGTGAAGTCCAAAAATCTCCGTGTATTGTGCCCCCGATATGCGTCTCGGGCACGAGACCCTGTTGCGCGGTACCGCGGTACGATATGCTACTCCGCCACCCCCTGCGCCCAGACATAACCATCGCAACACCCCCAATAAGTACTGCGCGTCGCAGGATATCTGGTTCCAATGCGGCCGCGTAGCGGTCAAGTCTTTCGCTTTTTCCAAATAATTCAGCGCCTGCGAGACCGCTCAAGACAACTGCACCCACTGCATCATATGGCTGCGATTCTACTGGGCCGTCAAAGCCCCATAATCCGTCCTCATAAGGCGTACTACCATATTTCCAGCTGGCGCCTGCGACTGGACGCGTCGCACGCTCAACTTCATGTCGCTGTTGATCGTCAAGCTTTGCGTAAAATTCGCTGTCGGTATACTCACGCAACATCGCATCCATCTCATCACTCTCTACGTCCATACTGTATCGAGACAGCCTAGAGATAACAGATTCATCATATGCCCCGTGATTCACGACACCACGAGTTAAGCGGGCAAGGTGCTGAATCTTGGCATCGTTTTCAGCCGCAAGTGATAATTCCCATTTTCGTTCTGCCACAACCCTACTCCACTTCTCCCACCGCGCATTTTCACTAGTATATAGGTTCACGTACGTTTCTGCGCACTATTTTCAGCGGCGGTCTTTACGGGCATCGATTACTCGTTGACGATTCATAATCTGCGCCACACGCGTTTCAACTGTTTCGACGTCGCTTGATTCCAGTGGATACTCGAAGGCCTTGCGCTGACGGCTATAGCTGTCTTCGTACGGTTCGCCGGCATTATTAAAGGCAAGCCTCGTTAAATTACGAATAATTCTGACTTTACGCACCGCCGACACTAATTCGCCGGATTGTGATTCAACTTCGTAGATATTATAAATTTTCGTATCAGCTTGTTGTAAATTATACCGTGCAAACGTAATCACACTCCGCCAATAATCAGGGTTTGAGCCGGCCAGTGTCTTGGCATAGTACGCAGATTCATCGACTCCATAGTCGGCGGCGGCGGTCGACAGAACACCCGTTGCATACGACGTCGTCCACAACAAACTCGACTCATCATTAATCTCTAGCTTCCGAATCTTCGCACCTTGCAGTAACGTCTTTCGAAACGTTTCGGCTTCCTCTGGTTGAATCAACACTGTCCCGAAATCTACCTTTGGACCGACGTGCTCAAATGTTGGCTTCATACTCATCCTCCGATGGTCCATTTATCGCAAATGCATATTTCCTAATCGCCGCAATCACTGCAATCTGCTGCTGAAACTCACGCAGGTCATAGGGTAACATTTGACGCTCATCCAAACCAACGCCCTTAATGACATCCGTCCGCTGCACGTATGTCTGCGTCGATCCACCATAATATTGTTCAATTGTATATTTCGAAATAAACGGATTGTGCACATCTTCAACAAACTGCTCGACAGTCACCTCAGTCACGTCACTCAGCGCATCCTTGCGACCCGTTGGGTACGACTCCGTGCGAATCACCGCTTCGGTAAATAGAGATTTTCGAACCAGTTGTCGGGCATAGGCGCTATCACCCTGCGCAAAAACAAACATGTCCTCTTCTTCGGCCTCAATATACGACAGCGCCAGTTCGGTCACGGCCGCATGTCGATTGCCACTATAATGAAGGGCGCTAAATTCATTCGCTTTTTCAAGCAATAACACCTTATCGATTTTTTTAAGAGATTCGGCAATTTCCTTCGCCAGTGCATGCTCGTCAGTACAATACTCTTCTCGATTATCGTAATTACCTGCAATAGCCTCTGGCAGCCGTTCTATCATAGAACGAATATACACGCCCCGCCGCGAGTTGTCATCACTAAAATCAATAAAATCAGATTTTGCGGCTGTCGTACGCCCAGTGTAGTATCGCCTGACGTTGTCGTCGGCGACAATGCAGTTCGCCTGGCTGGCAATATTTCTTGACCTGCCCAATGTGACGTGTCATATTTTTCCAACGTTTAATCTGGCGAATATCTTCTTCGGGGATACGCCGGCCCATATAATAGCGGCAATACCACTGAAACCAGCCGCGGGGATCTTCTTCGTAAATCCAACCCTTGCGGCGCCACTCAGCCAGTGACTGACTAGCGTCAATTTCAAAAAAATTCAGCATCGGATCACGACCATCGGCCGCAAACTTGGCATCCGCGAACCAGTCTGCCGGGAATTCGTCGCGGCAATCGCGCATATACACACCGCCAAAGACCCCAAGAGCCAGCATCTGCTTAGGTGTTACTTCTGGTTTAAAATCTGGTGCAAAATCTTCGCCCATTGGCGCAGTCAGCTGATAGGTGTAGTTTGTTTGCATCTTGTCGTTAACGACAACAGTTTTCACAGTACTTAGCAGTCCGCCTGGTCAATATACCCGTCGAGGCGCTTGCTTCGGGCAATATTCGCCCATTCATCGGCTAGTTCGTTGCCGGGATCGCCTTCGTGTCCGCGAACCCACGTCAGTGTCGCTTTTGAATTTTGGTGCAACGTGTAAGCTTCTTTGACGATTTCAAGGTTTTTAATTTCACCACCCTTTTTCGCCCAGCCCTTGGCTTCCCAACCAGGCGCCCATTTGGTGATAACGTTAATCCAGAATTCACTGTCGGTAAAGATTTCACACTCTTCACCGCCAGCGTCTTTCATGGCAGCAATCAGTGCTTTACCTTCCATACGAATATTAGTCGAGGCATGCTCGTGTCCTGCGATGCATGGCTGCATGTTTTTAATGACTGAAAAGCCGCCAGGTCCAGGGTTTGGACTACAGCTACCATCTGTGTAATAAATCGTCATAACTATGATTCAACCACTTCAATGCCGTTCCAAAACGCGACGTAGTTAGTGAAATCTTTTTTAACACGCTCGATTGAACCGTCTTTTGGTTCTGGATAATACCAGGCGCCAAACTCATTCACGGCGCCGTCAACAGTCACATCGTAATAGCTAGCTTCGCCCTTCCACATACAGGTTGTGCGGTGGTCACTGTCGGTAAAAAAATCTTTGTTTAGTGAAGTCTGTGGGAAATACCAGTTTCCCTCAATGCGAATGAGCTCGTCTTTTGATGCCTGTGCAATAACAGAATCGTGCCAAAGTGCTTTCATGTGTAATATCTCCTTAAATTAGGCAGTTAGTTCCGCAATAGAAATGCGGCGCTGCTGAGTTGTGTCGCGGTCGCGAACGGTGACACTGTCATCTTCTAGTGTCTCAAAGTCGATCACCACGCAGTGTGGGGTTCCGATTTCGTCCTGACGACGGTAGCGTTTTCCAACGTTTCCGTTATCGTCCCAAACAACCGCACCATATTTCTTGCGCAGCGCATCATAGACTTCACGTGCCTTGGCCACAATCTCGGGCTTATTGCGCACCAGCGGTGAAACCGCATACTTAATCGGCGCGAGGTGTTCAGGAAGCTTCAAGAAGGTTCGCGTTTCACCGTTCACTTCGTCTTCAGTGTAAGCGGCTGATAATACGGCCATGAGTGCTCGTTCGACACCAAACGATGGTTCAATGACGTGGGGAACAAATTTTGTGTTCGTTCCTTTAATCGTGTAGTCCATGTTTTTACCGGTCGCATTTTGAATATTCATCAGGTCAAAATCAGTTCGGTACGCGAGACCCAAAAGCTCTTCTTTACCGATAGGAAAATCGAATTCAAAGTCGATCGTTCGCTTGCTGTAGTGCGCACGATCCTTCTCATCAACTTCTAGTTCATGGACGTTCTCATCGGGTAAACCGAGGGCTTGCGTCCATTTCCAGACTTGCTGGCGCCAGTGTTCGAATGATTCTTCCCACTTAGCTGGATCAACAAAGTATTCAATCTCCATTTGTTCAAACTCGCGCGAACGGAAGATAAAGTCGCGCGGACTAATTTCGTTACGGAACGCCTTACCTTGTTGGGCTAGTCCAAATGGCAGGTCGGGATAAAAGCTATCCATGACGTTCTTGTAGTTTGTAAAAATCCCTTGGGCAGTTTCAGGGCGTAGGTAGCTGATACTAAGGTCGTCGTCAATTGGCCCAACAGTCGTCTTGAACATCATATTGAATGTTCGTACGTCGGATAATTCATTGCCGTTTGGGCTTTTGACGTTATTGTCGCGAATCAATTTAGTCAGGTCTTCCAGTGAAAGCCCTTCAACGTTGTGTCCGGCATCTTTTAGCAGGTGGTCTGCGCGAAAGCGCTGCTTTGTCTCCACGTCTTCAACTAGTGGATCGGTAAACGTATCGACGTGTCCACTCGCCTTCCAGACTTTTTGGTTCATCAAGATTGCCGCGTCGACACCGTGCATATCATCACGGTCTTCGACGAACATCTTCCACCAAAGTTGCATAATATTTCGTTTCAAGGTGACACCCAGTGGACCAAAGTCCCAGGTTCCGCTTAATCCACCATAGACGTCTGATCCGGGGTAGATAAATCCTCGGCGTTTTGCCAAAGAAATGATCTGTTCCATTCGCTGATTTTGTTCACTCATAGTAGTGCGTATTATAGCACAGTCGTCTCTGTTGTTTTGCGGCGCGTATCCTATAATGCAGCGTGTTCGCGGGCGACGTTGAGGATTGCCGGCAAGATATCATCAACTCCCCCAATTTGCGCCAACACCTTCAACGGCCGCGTTGCGATCAGTCGCAGTAGCTTGATATGTTCGGCTGTTAATTCGCCCCGTGGGAGTTCGCGCAGCCCTTGCTCACCAACATCATAGCGATACGCCCGGTCAGCTGTCAGCCTTTCGCCGTTTGTATCAATATTTAAATTCAGTTGATGCCCTAGCAGCTGCGCGTGTCGTAAATAAAACCAGGTCTGTGTCAACGCCAATGGGATTGTGACCGCATCAAGGGCCATGAAAATATCAGCCGTCATATCAAACCACTCCGGCTCATCGACGTTCTCGCTAGCCCGAGTAATCTGCTGAATCACGAAGTAACCAAACTGCAACCGGTCGTAATCTTCAATAATGTGACGATAGAAATGCACCAGTCGCGCTGACGTCAGGATGCCTAGTTCGCCCTTACCTTCCCCTAGGACGACGTCAGTGACCGCAAACAGTTCAATACCGCCCGCTAACTTACTTTTTTCTTTGCGGACGCCACGAGCCATGACACTGCGTCGACCCTCGGGTGTCAACAAGTGCAAGATACGGTCAGCTTCCCCGTAATTAGTCCGTCGCAGCACAATTGCGCGCGTACTGATCGTTTTCACAGCAGTACACTCCGAATAGCAGCCGGTAGATCATCGAGTTGCATTGTTGATTTATCAACAATCCGCCGCACGCCGTATGTTTTCAAATCTTCAAGTTTCAGGCTATCGGCCATATTGGTACACAAAATTACCGGTACCATGTTCGTGTCACCATATGATTGCAATTCGTGCAGTAACGCAAATGCAGTACTGCCTGTCAGCAGTACATCCAAAATAATGACGTCGGGTTTCGTCTCGTCAATCGCGACAATTGCCGATGGTGCGTGCGGTGATAGTATTACTTTATAACCAGCGTCAGTCAGCACACCGGCTTCGAGTTCGGCCAACCACGGGTCATCCTCTACGAGTAGAACACTGGTCGTCGCAGCAATGGCGTCGGTCATAAGAGGCTCAACTGACGAGACGCCTGCAGTTCAACGTAAAAAGTAGCGCCGTCGCGGTGACGAGTTGCCCCGATCGAACCCTGCATCGCTTCGGCAAATTGACTGGCAATAAACAACCCCAGTCCACTGCTTTGTGGCCGTGCATGAATAGTTTGTGGAGAATGTTTTAATTTCTTTTGTAACTGTCGCCACATATCGCTCGACAATGCTGGGCCGTAATCACGAATACCGACTCGTACCATGCCACTTTTTTTCAAAGCCTGAATCTGCAAGTGGACCGCAGTCCCCGGTTCGCTGTAGTACAACGCGTTGTCACTAAAGTTCATAATGATTCGTCGCAGCAAATCACGGTTTGCGACCAATAGCAGCGGGTGTGCTCGATGCGTTACCGCGAGTGATCGTCCATGCGCCTCAAATAGTGGCGACAGCTCGTCAACGATATCCCGGCAAAGCTGCTCGGGGTTGATTGGCTCGACCGCAAAGAGTGCATCGTCCAGGCGTGCTGATTTTGTTAAATCACTCGTCAGTCGCAGGGCCCGTTCGCTGGTTAGGGTAATTTGCTGGATCAGTCGTCGCTGATCATCCGAAACCTCGCCCGATTCAAGTCGCAGCGCCAGTTGTCGCATCAGTGCAAGTGGAGATTTCAGTTCATGCGCGGCCGCCGTTAACGACGACACTTCATACTGATGTATGTCGGCTTGGCTTGCTTCCCCTGGTCCCTCGCGCTTTTCCATAACTTTAGTGTAGCATTCCAACCAGACTACTGACAAAGATGAGCGCGATTGAATTAAGACAGATTAAAGATTGAAAGCGATTGACGCAACAATGGCGTTGAAATCAGCCTTGAAAGTATCGGCGTCGCTGCGCATTGTGACGGTCTTGTCGCGAATCTTAAAGATCACCGCTGAACCGCGAATGTCTTTTGTGAAAGCACCTTCGAGGCGTGTGCCGTCTTGTCCATTTGCCTTGACTGCGCTTGACTTCAACTCACCTTTTTTGACCTGTGGTTGGTACGCATTAAGTACCGTGTCATAATCCTTTGTTTCAATCGTCACGCGCAGGGCAAACTGCTGCGTTGCACTGATAGGTGGAACTGACACAGGGTTAAGGTAGGCTTGATACACACCAGCAACAGACGCCTCCCTTTCAACAAAGACGCTCCACGTTTTTGGGTATGCAAAGCTGAGTGCGCCGTAATCTTCAGGTCCTACGAAGTCACGATTCGGCTTCTTCTCTTCGGCCTGGAAGTCAGCAGCGTCTTTGTCGGCCTGGGCCTTCACGGCAGTATTGACCGCGCTCGAGACTTTCGTATCAACGTTGTCCTTTTGATCCAAGTAATTCATCAATGCCCACGTCATGCCACCAGTGGCAGCGAGTGTCGTGATGATAAAAATAATTCCTACGATGAGCCACGGATTGGCCATCCCCTGTTCTTTCAAGTGTCGATTCATATCGTCATTATACCTTATGCTTTTTTTAGCTGTAAAGGTTGGAATATATAAAGGTAGTACGCCTCAAACGTCTCGTCGGCAGTACGTGCACCAAACGGACTACCTAAACACAGTAATTTCAGGGGTCGGCCGAGTCGATTGGCTTCGCGTTGGACGAGTTTTGTTAATTTTTCTTCGTCGCGGCTCACTGAAAATGCGTAGACAAATGTTGTCGAATCCGGCAGCGCTGCGTGCCAAGCGTTAGTCAGTCGCGTGGTAATCCGCGGGTTTCGGCGTGAAAGCATACGCGATATCACGACGAGTACTGGATGAATCTCATAGCCAACCGCCAGCGCACCGTACGTCGCAGCAACCCGCAGCACAACCCCATCGCCACTCCCTATATCAACGACCGTGTCCGACGGGCCGATCCCAAAATGATCAAACGCCCGCCGAATGTATTTTTTTTGACTTGGGACATACGGAGCGCCAAAAAAAGCCACAAACCCAACCAGCACAATGACGGCGCAGACGATCAACCAAATCATTTAGTTGTCGCTATCAAACTTCTTCTTCACAATCGTGATATCGTTTTTTAGTTTCGTTAAGTCTTTTTCAATCTGGTCAGCCAGCGCTTCAGCTTCTTTGAACTTATCGAGGGCTGTCTCGAGCTGAAACGAGCTTCCCTGAAACCAACCAACGAGCTCCGAAAGATCAGTTAATTTCTCTTGGACAGATTTATCTGGTGTATTATTTTGCTCTGACATCTTTCACCTCCGTGGTAATAATGGTTTTATAGGTCTCAACTTCGAGTACAGCGCCGATAACTTGCTCGCCCCGTATCAGTGCGTAGCCCCTCTGTAGTACGTTCTCGGGGTTGAGCTGCGCGGCCATCGCTCGTAGGGTGTGCAGTCGCTCATACGTCGTCTCCAACTTTTCTTGAATGCGCGCAAAGGCGGCACTCAAATTATCATGTGTCTGACGCGAATAATTATCAATAGCCTGTGTTAGTAGCTGCCCAACCGAGTTTGCCTGCGCCTTGGCACTGCGAATAATCTCATTACGATCCGGCACCACTATCTGGGCGGCATTGGTCGGCGTCGCCGCGCGAACATCCGACACCATATCGGCTAGCGTATGATCGACTTCGTGGCCCACACCAACCAGTGTCGGGATACGACTCTCGGCAATTGCCCGTACCAGCGGTTCGTCGTTAAAGGTCGACAAGTCTTCGGCGCTTCCACCGCCGCGGATAATGATCAGCACTTCCGGCAACTCATCAAGTCCATTAAAATAGCGAATCGCCCGAATCATCTGGTCCGGTGCGGGCAGCCCTTGTACCTGTGTATGTGCCACCTCGACCTTTAATCCGCCCCAGCGTTCATTAATAATCTTGATAAAGTCCGCGTAGCCGGCCGATTCCGTACTCGCGATCACTCCAACGTATTTTGGAGCGCGCGGCAACGGCCGCTTTCGCTCTGGCGCAAACAGACCCTCTTTTTCTAGCTTCGCCTTTAAAAGCTCAAACCCTTTTTTGATCGAGCCTTCACCGACCGGTTTGACGGCTTTGATATTCAACGTAAAGAATCCTTTATTGTTCAGCCGTGGCTGCGCAACAACAATCACTTTCATGCCATTCTCGAGTGGAGTGCGCATCTGATAGACGCTAGCAAAACAGTTCACGACCGCGCCGTCGTCTTTTAACTTAAAGCTAATCCATTTATTCTGAATAACCTTAAACTCCGCCACCTCGCCCTCAACTTGCACCACCGGATAGGCGTATTCAAGCGTCTGGTTCGTCAGATCGACGAAATCACTTACGGATAGGAGTACTGCGTCCATATTTGTTGACCGTTAGTTGATAAAAGATGTAACCAAATAAAATCGTACCCAACACTAGCGACACGCGGGCTAGTAACGTTCCCGCAATCGCGACGTTCGCCGGCACGCCACTCGAAGCGAGGAAGGCGATCATAATTGCCTCGTAAACACCGGCGCCGCCCGGGGTGACTGAAATTGCACTAGCGATCGATGACACGCCAAAGGCAACGAATAATATCGCTGGACTGACGATAAAGCCAAGCGACCAGAACGTAATCCAAATCAGCGCCACATCAGCGATATTTGCCAGTATCGCCCAGATAAATGGCCGAATAAGGATGCGTTTGTCACGTCGAATCGCCAGATAGTCTTGGTGCAGTTCGCTAAAGAAATTAGGGATAACCTCGGGCTTGACTGCCTCGGGTTTGCGCCCACGCGTCACACCTTTGACAAAGTTATTCGTAATGCGCGTCAGCCAATGCGAAAACTTCGTCAAACGTTGGTTACTACCGATAATATAGATCAGCGCAAACGTCGCCCCAAGACATGCCACCATCAAAATCGAACACAGAACAATAATGGTTCGATCAATCTTGTGGTCGATCGTCAGCAAAATCACCGCCACCGCGAGTAGCAACAAGAAGCTAATAAAGGTCAGTGCAAAGCGAATAATTTGCGACATCGTCGATCGTCCAGCTCGCACGCCGTGGCGCCCCAGTACCCAGCCGAGGTATGAAAAGCCAGCCGCTCCCCCACTTGGCAAAATGTGATTTACGAAATTAAGTTCAAGCGAAATCCGTGCCATACCCCAACGACTCATGTCCTTGACGTCGCCCTTAGCGCGCAGGTACGAGAAGATCATACCCCCGGTCGCATAGTAGCTAAACAGCTGCACCGGGATCAGCAGCGACAAGATCCAGAGGTTCACTTGATCGAGTAAATCCCAGGCTTTAACGATCTCTGGCCAGGCGACAACAACGACAGCCGCCAGTAAAACGAGCGTAATAACCGTCAACCATCCCCGAAGTGACATTTTTTGCATATGCTTCTCATTATAGCATCAGGTATACTAAAGACATGCACATCTCTATTCTCGGTCGCCAACCCGCTATTTCAATCGCTGAACTCGAAAGAGTCTACGGTGACGTCAGCTGGTTTTCAGACCTCAGCGCCCTCGTTCAAACACCCCCTGAAGCCGACTATATCGACATTCAGCGCCTCGGTGGCACCCAAAAAGCCGGCCGCGTCGTCCTGCAAGTTCAAGGACGTGATTGGCGAGCCGCTTCGATGAAAATCGTCCAGCACTATAGCCAAGCATGGGCACGCCGCGAAGGCAAAGTCACCCTCGGGATCAGCGCCTATGGCTTCACCGAAGGCCCCCGCGATATCCAAAAAACCGGCCTCGTCCTCAAAAGCAAGCTGAAATCATCAGGCACCAGCCTGCGTCTTATCCCGAATCAAGAAGCAATTCTTTCAACGGCAACCTCACACCACAACAAACTCGGCCTGGCTGATAACAAAGTTGAACTTATCGTTGTCCGCGGACAATCAGGTATCATTGTTGCCGAAAGCACCGGTGCCCAGAACATCACCGCCCTTGCCGCCCGTGACCAAGGACGCCCAAAGCGCGACGCCTTCGTCGGCATGTTGCCACCAAAGCTCGCCCAGATCATGATTAACCTCGCTGGCCCACTCACTATTGACCCATCATCAGAGATGACGCAGCCGCGCATCCTCGACCCCTTCTGTGGAACAGGTGTTATTCTGCAAGAAGCCAGCCTGATGCACTACGCCGTCTACGGCACCGATCTCGCCGAGAAAATGGTTCGCTTTACCGGCGATAACCTCAATTGGCTTGCCGAAAAAGAGAATAAAAAGATTAACTCCTACCTTCATGAAGGTGACGCCATGACAACGACATGGGAACAGCCCATCGATGCCGTCGTTGCCGAGGGCTACCTTGGCCAGCCATTTAGCGCTCCACCGTCCAACAGCAAACTCGTCGAAGTGCGCGGTAACACCAACCACATCTTGTCTGAATTCTTGAAAAATCTCGCGCCACAGATCAAGCCCGGCACCCCAGTTGTATTAGCTGTGCCTGCCTGGAAAGACACCGAAGGACACTTTACCCACTTGCCACTACTGACAAAAGTTGACGAGCTTGGCTACAGCTACGTCCAGCTACGCAATGTTCGCCCTGATCAACTACTGTACTACCGCCCCGACCAAGTCGTTGCCCGCGAAATACTCGTTCTTGTTAAGAACTAATGTAGTTTCTCGTACCCCTATTCGTAATGTGCGATATTGATCGCATCAGACAGCACGATCGCCAGGTATTTATCCTGCGAAATATCGGCAAAGCGCGGCACGTCATGCTCGTCAACAGGCGCACTCGCCACCGTTACCCGCTTGACGACCAGCACGGGCGCCAGGCGACGTTCATCGCTACCAGCGGCAACAATCGGCAAGTCCATCACTTCCACGCCGACAAATTCACCTTCGATCGTCTCCTGCGCAGTGAGTAGCTCAATCTCCTCGCCTGCACGGTGGTCCTCATACACCACATACGTCACTGGGCCACTCGCGACGATGTCATCACTCGTCGATAACCCGTCTTGTCGCCGCACATAGGCCTCCAGTGCATAGGTGTAACGATTCAAGGCCTGCAGCTTGCTCACCTCACCACCAAGCGCCTCCTCAACTCCAATAGCCGCATCGGCCTCGGCAAACGTCGCCAAAATACCGTCACGAATATCGTTAATCGACTCAGTCTGGGGCTCCTCATCATCGACGTCGTTATATTCCATCAACTCATCAAACACCTGTCCTTCGACTTCACGGGCAGCCGCTCGCCGGTTGATTTGCTGCAAAACATACCGAAACCCCATCATCATATATAACGCCCGGCCATCATCTTCGGCATACAACCGTTCAGCCCATTGCTTGATCATCGTCTCTAGCGGGCGTGTCGGTAAAAACGTCCCGTCGATGTGCAGCAACGCCACCGTTTCGTCGGCTATTACCTGGACACGCTCGGCCTCGGGTAGTGCTAGGTCGCTGTATCGTTCGAACATTTCGGCTATCGTTCCATCGAATAACGTTTCAGCAATCTCTGGCCAGTCCTCGTCACCGAATTGCTCGGCAACGTCGAAGGCTAAGACCTCTCCTTCGTAAAAGGCGCCCGTACATTCAGGGTGCATCTCAAGCGCTTCGCTTGACTGCGTCACCGACTGCGCCAAGTAACACAGCTGCGCCATACCGGGTAGATACCGCGAGTCGCGTTCGTAGAAATCACGCAGTCCCGCGATGTGCTCGCGAATCTGTGCGCCGTCGGTAATCTCTGACAGCATCCATACCGCATGCTCACGCTCAGCGCGGTGCGAGTGGTAGGCTTCGTCAGAAAATTCAAAGTATTCAGAAGGATTCATCACAATATCATGCTATATTTTTGCCTTATTAGCAATCAAAAACCCACTTATCTGGATTATCCCGCCCATCCCCTTGACTATTGCGTCAGATTACAGTAGAATTGAACAGATTGAATGAGCCATTTCCAAAGAAGTTTTGGCCATAAGGAGAAAATAATATATGTCACACGTAAAAGCTGGTGGTTCAAGTAAAAATAACCGCAACAATGCCGGACGTCGTCTTGGTGTGAAACGCTTTGGTGGCCAAAAAGTGAACACGGGTGAAGTTATCATCCGTCAAACTGGAAGCACTAAAGTTGCCGGTCCTGGTACATTTATCAGCCGAAACTTCACCATCCACGCAGCGATCGATGGCGTTGTTACTTTTTCAAAGATTAAAAAGACTCGTTTCACAGGTAAAACTACCTTCCGAACACAAGTCAACGTTGTTGCCCCAACAACTGTTTAATCGCCCCTTCGGAGTTCGCTCCAATAAAATAACCTCCTCGTGAAACGGGAGGTTATTTTATTGTGAGTCAAAGCTTCCTTATGAAGACGCCATGAATCGACGCAGGTATTGCTCTTTGAGGAGATATGCCGCTGGTGACAGCGCACGTTGCGCCTGTCCCTTTTGTTGCTGGAAGTACTGCGCATTCTCGCCCTCGCCGTCTTGGCGGGCCGCAACCATTGATTCATGAGCGCTCGCATATGAGCGTAATTCATCCTGGTCTTGTGGGCTCAGATCTCTGATTTTATCTTCTAGCGTCGGTTCAGCTTCGCGAGATGCCTGCACCTCAACCTCTGGAACCGTCGCTTCAGTTTGATTGCGAACAAGGAAAGCTGCTGGCACTTCAATAAGCCCGGAGGCGCCTATTGCCCCAACGCTCAACGCACGCCGTGCCGCTTCGGACTCGCGCCGCTTGTTGGCAATTTCGGCCTTACGTAGACCTTCCTGGTATATAATTTCTTGCACGGCGGCCTTTGTCGCCTTATCTGTCATTTCACCCGTTGCGAGTGCTACTATGCTGCTACGGAGCCCATTGGCTCGGGTGAATCCGGCAAAAGTCTGTTCGTCACTATCTAAATCTGCAAACGAAGCCATTATTTGGTCCCGTGTAACGACACGATACGCGTCACCTTCTTTGCCATTGGTCAGCGTTCCCGCATCGGCTTGAGACAACAGATCATTACCATACGCTAAGATACGCTGGTAGACTTCGCCCTGGTTGCCTTCATTGGCATTTTCCGTAATGTGATCGGCTATTTCACTAAAGATTAACGGTGCCCCGCGTTCACTACCGACAAGCATCTTCATATCGTCGGACTCGGCGTCATCAGACAGCTCTTGTTCATATTGTTTGCGAATAAGCGCTTCACCATCAAGTGGCTGCGCTTCTGCTTTGGGTGGACCCCACTGTGCGGCTAGTGATTCGTGTTCGCTCATAGGAATAATATCTCTTTTTATTTTTGTAAGACTATGTAATAACTATAGCATAACCTTGATAAAAAAGCAACCCCATGGTGGGGTTGCAATAGACCAGTGTGGCGCGACTCGCCTCTTAGTACTGTGGCTTTTCTTCCAGCATTCCAAGGTGGAATTTGACGCGTTCAATCACGTCGCCAATGACAACCTGTGACTTCACGAGGTAATCGTTCACGCCGAGTGCTTCAGCACGTTCTTTGTCTTTTGGCTGACTAAGGGCGGTCAACATGATGACACGAATGTTAGCCGTTTCGGTGGTGTTACGAAGGATGTCGAGGACATCAAAGCCACTAATCTTTGGCATCATGGCGTCCAGCAAGATCAGGTCTGGCTTGAATTCCATGGCAGCAGACAGTGCATCTTCACCGTTATAGACACCTTTTGTGTCAAAGCCTTCAATATCAAGGCGAGATTTGTATACCAGGGCCAGCGCTTCGTCGTCTTCTACAAGTAGGATTTTCTTCTTAACGTCCATATTAGTTCAATTGTACTACAGTGGTGACTAAAAGCACAAGCAAAGTGCAATGAGTCGCCGCTACTTTAGCAGCTCCTTGGCTGCATCAAGTTGCGGGTCACGACTAGCGTTGATATCTTCAATGGTCAGCGCGGCTTGCTTATCAACCGCAATACCCTGCTTTGAGATGTTATTGCCTTTTGGTGTGTACCAACGCGCAACGGTCACCTTGAGTTCTGAGCCACTAGGTAATTCGATTAATTTTTGCACGCTACCTTTGCCGAATGTTTTTTCACCGACCAGTTTTGCAACGCCGTGGTCTTGCAGGGCACCGGCGACAATTTCGCTAGCACTGGCACTACTGGCGTTGACGAGGACGGCTGTTGGAATACCCTCAAGCAGTGCACTATTGCCCGTTTTCAGCTCGTCTACGACCTTGCCGTTAGTACGCTCACTCACAACTACCTTATCGTTCAACCACAGGCTCGCGACGTCCTGAGCGGCGGTGATGTAGCCACCACCGTTACCGCGAAGGTCAAGTATGACCGATTTGACGTTTTGGGCTTTGAAACTTTGGGCTGCGGCGCGGGCAAGTTGACCTGTCTGGTCGTCAAAGCGCGTGATCGTCATAATACCAACGCCGTTTTCAACCGAGCTATAGACACTTGGGTTACTGACTTCAGCCCGAGTGATCGTAAATTCTTTGACTTCACTCCCCCGAAGAACGGTTAGCTTGACGGTTGTGCCTGCTTCGCCGCGAATACGTGTCGTTGCGTCCTGGACAGTCCAGGTGCTCGCGACTTCTTCGTCGTTCACCTTCACGACGACGTCGCCAGCAACAATACCGGCTTTTTCGGCTGGGTTATCTTTTAGAACGCGCACTGCAGTGATTTTTTCGCTGCGCATACTAAGTTCAACGCCGATACCGCCGCCGATAGTACCCGAAAGGTCGTTACTGAACTGCTCGGACTCGGTTTTGTTGAAGTAGGTGGTGTATTCGTCACCCAGTGCTTCAGTCAGGCCACGGTTCGCACCCTCGATCAGCTTTTTTTCGTCAATGGTGCCGTCAAAGTTCGCCTTTAGTTCCTGGTAAGTTGTCTGCAGGCTGGAAAGGTCGAGCGTTCCGCTGTATGACTTAACGCCAAAAACAGGTGCTATCGTTGCCAAAATTTGGCCGTGAAATGTGCCGCCAATATAGCCTAGGCCTAGGACGAAGACAAATGCCAACGCCATGACGCTCGCAGGGACGCGGCGCGGTGCGGGCACTCGCTTAGAATGTTGTGTATGTTCGGCCATGTATAACTCCCCCTTCGGTCGTCTGTGTCATCTAAATAGAAATGTTACTAGCTATAATTATAGCGTATCCAGATTGAGGATACGCTATTAAAGTTATGGTTTGGTGAAAAAGTGACTTACTTTTTAGTTAAGGCTTGGCATACTGATTGAAGAAGCTCGCCGATAGCCACATTTCGCTATACATCCCGTAGCCTTGACCGTAGTCATAGTTGTACTGGGAAACAAGAATTTTATTACCGTCAACTGCCTCGACGTAGGCGGTGTGTCCTGGGCTACCCCAGAGCGATCCGACCGAACCGGCTTGTGGAGTGCTACCCAGGTTTGTCCAACCGTGGCGACTCACAAGCGTCTGTGCCGTTTGGCCACCGTCACCGAGGTTGTTGTAGTACACGCCAGTAGCTTTAGCGACCCGGTAGGCAACGTAGCTGACACATTGGCGGCAGCCGTAGCCATGGCCGTCTCCACCATTACCGTCTGACCCGCGAGTTGACATGTAGCCCTGCATTGGACAGTTGGAGTTATTCCATGGATATCCAGGCAACGAACCTGCGTCTACCAATGAGTAACCACCTGTCGCATTCGAGCGAGCACGGATCGCTGCTTGGGCTGCTTTAGCCTGGGCGATCTGTGAGGCGGCGTTTCCGATCATCTTCTGGTAGTTGCCTTCGTCATTCTGAGTCTGATTTAGAAGGTTCTGCTGTTCATTTTCTTTGGCGACCAGGCTATCACGCGCACTTTTTTGCTCGGTCAGAACTTTATCAACTTCGATTTTTTGGCTATCAAGCTGCGTCTTTAAGGTTTGGACCTTTTTGATCGTGCCACTTAGCTCGTCTTTGACAGAATTACGGTACTCTTGGCGGTTCATAAAGTCACCGATGTTTGTGCTACTCGCAAGCATTTCGAGTGGTGAGATATCATTATCGACATATAGGTCTGCGATGGTTGAACCAAGCGCATCTTGATTTTCTTTAATTTCTTTTTCGGTCTGAGCGATATCGACGACAAGCTTGTCGTACCTTGTTTGGTTAAGGTCGATTTGTGACTGCAATGCATTCTTTTCATTTTGGATTTGAGCCACGGCATTTTGCAATGTCGCCGCTTCACCATTCAAACGGTCAGCTTCGGTCTGGAATCGGGCCATGTCACGAGTAAGAGATGAGATCTTATCGTCGAATTCATCAGCCGAGACAAGGCCTGTTAGCGGGATGCTAGAAAGAACCATTAATCCGGCAATCATAACAAGGGAGATAGCCTTGAAACGCAGGGATCGTTTAGGCTTTGAGACTGGGGTGGTGGTTCGCAGTTTCATAACTTGTTTAACTTTAGCATAAGCACTATGGTTCGTCAAGGTTGTGTTCCTCCCCTATTTACTGATTGCGGTTGTGTTTATTTTTACGTTTCGGGACGTTATAGTTTCAGGTATCGGCGGGTTGCCATAAGGGACGAAATGATACCGATCAGGGCGCCAGCACCAATCATCGCAAGGATAAAGAAGCCAGCGTAATAGGTCATCATTTCAACCGTTGGCTGGATGTTAATGCCATAGGTTGTCAGTGACGGTGCGACAAAGAACAAGGCGGCGTAGCCAAGTCCACTGGCGATGATGGCGGCAAAGAATCCGTAGACGATTGCTTCAACAACGAACGGACCACGAATGAACGAACGTTCGGCACCGATAAGTTTCATCATCTGGATTTCCTCGCGGCGGTTAAAGATAGCCATACGGATGGTGTTAAAGATAATCAGTGTCGACATGGCGACAAAGACAAGACTTGCCCCTATTCCGACTTTTTGGGCGAAATCAACGGCACTCGCGATGGTTTTCAGGGTATTCTTGCGTTCACCGGCAAATGAAGGTTTGCGCGCAGGGTCACTATTAGCGATGACACTCTTGTCGGTTTCAACAAATTTCTCTAGCTGCGTGGTGTCGTTGATGTCGGTTAACTTAATACTGAGTGTCCATGGTAGCTTGTTGGTCGCAACGGTCACCGCACTCAAGGTATCGGCACTGGTCTTGTTTTGCTCGATAAAGTTATCGCGGGCATTCTGAGGCGTTTCAATGCCGACGGCAGTAACGGTTGAGAGTTTGCGCATGGATTGAGCAATCTTTTCGGCGTCTTCGGACTTGGTATCGGTCGCTAGGTAGACTGACATATCGACGCTGTCGCGAATTTGCGAGGCAGTATCAACCAAAACACTGCGCGCAGTAAAGCTGGCGAAGATAACGAACAAGGTAATCGTCATCACGGCGGTTGCTGCGATCGTTAGCCAAGCATTACGGGTAAAGTTGTTCACTCCGTAGCGGCACATACGCATAAATGTCACCCATTGTCGCTTGTGGCGTTTTTGCTGGGAGTAGCTTTTTGAATCTTGCTTCTTTTTCGTCTTTGCCATTACTGTCTGTAACTTCCTTCGGCTTGGTCGCCGGTAATTTTGCCACCTTCGATCGTGATAACGCGCCGTTTCAGCTTGTTCACGATATCGGCGTTGTGCGTCGTCAATAATACGGTCGTGCCATATTTATTAATCTTTTCCAGTAGCCGGACGATGTCCCAGCTGTGCTTTGGGTCGAGGTTTCCAGTTGGCTCGTCGGCAATCAGGATTTTCGGTTGACGAACAACTGCGCGAGCAATCGCCACGCGTTGACGTTCACCACCAGAAAGTTGGCTTGGGAACTGCTTTTCTTTACCAGAAAGTCCAACAAGGTCGATAACCTTCGGGACAGTGTTTTTAATTTCACGACCAGTCATACCGGCGATTTCAAGGGCGAAGGCAATGTTTTCAAAGACAGTGCGTTGCGGCAGTAATTTAAAATCTTGGAAAACGACACCAATTTTACGACGAAGCATCGGAATTTGGCTGTCTTTTAGCGTGTCGTAGTCGATACCACCAACAACAATCTTGCCACTGGTTGGCTTCTCTTCACGGGTCAGGAGTTTAAGAAGGGTTGATTTACCGGCACCAGACGATCCGACAATAATCACGAATTCGCGCGGTTCGATAAAAAGACTCAGTCGACTTAACGCCGGTGCTGTATCTTTACCGTATGTCTTGGTTACCCTATCTAATAGAATCATATACTTACTCCAGTATAGCATAAACGTGACGGTGTATATCGATAGATACGAAGTGCAAATTGAGTTGCCTGGGAGGGCCCATACCTTTGCAGGTCGGGCCCTCCCAGAGGGAAGTCAGCGCTTGACCGAAGTTCCAACCCACGCGAGGCTGTGGCTCATGACATGAGCCAGCTTCAGCGGGTCGACGTCGAGCGTTCGAAGGACGCGGTTCAACACCACATCTCCCGACCGCGCGAGGCCAACCATCAGGTCGAAACGAACGACGGTGCCGCTTGCCTCGCGTTCATTCGCGATCGTCAGTGCCCTTTTGGCACCTTCCGTGAATTCCCGGCCGGGTCTGTGCAGCACCGATGGACCAGACGGCAATGCTTTGATTGCATTGAATACATCGATCCGGGTGACACCAAAAGCCTCCTTCATCACGAAGACGACCTTGGATTCTGGTTGCTGCGGTGCGTCGTACAGCAGGCCGAAAAGCAAGTCTTCAGCACCCGTGATCGGGCGCCCTCGTTTTTCGGCATGCTTTTTGGCTGCCTCGATACAGGCAAGCGCTTGCGGTGTGAACTTATCGAGCAGTACGGTTTTCATAAGACCCCCAGGTCAATGAGATGGATGGCGTAAGAACTGACGTTCCCCGAGGTTTTGAACCTCGTATCTATAGATATAATTGTTAATGTACAGGGATATATTATATCATACTTGTCGTAATATATCAATGAGGGGGGGCGCTTGCGATAAACCTCTCTTATGTTCGCGACTACTCTTTCGTCGGAGCTTCCAGGTAGGCGTACATGAAAGGCTCCAGGTCACCATCCAGGACGCTCTGTGCGTTGTTGGTCTCGTGTTTGGTACGAGCATCTTTAACTAAGGTGTACGGGTGCAGCACATAGTTACGAATCTGGCTGCCGAAGTTGGCCGACTCCCCTGCTTGCAGTTCTGAAATTGAACTGGTGTGTTGATCGAGCTGCATCTTGGCGAGTTTTGAGCGCAGAATTTTCATCGCGGTTTCTTTATTTTGTAGCTGCGAACGTTCATTTTGGATCGAGACGACGATACCGGTCGCGATATGCGTAATACGAACGGCACTGTCGGTTGTATTGACTGATTGGCCACCCTTGCCACCGGCCCGGTAGACATCGATCTTCAGGTCTTTGTCATCAATCACGATTTCATCAGGGGCGTCAATTTGTGGCAAGATTTCTACCAAGGCAAAGCTTGTTTGGCGGAGATTATCACTATTGAATGGGCTCAGGCGCACCAAGCGGTGGACACCGTTTTCGCTGCGTAATTTGCCGTACGCGAAAGGCCCTGTCACTTCGATGACGCTAGATTTAATACCAGCTTCTTCACCAGCTGATCGCTCGATTAGGCGTGCCGACATGCCAGACTTTTCAGCCCAGCGCAGGTACATCCGTTCGACCATCTCGGTCCAGTCTTGGGCGTCAGTACCGCCAGCACCGGCCGACAAACGAATAATAGCGTTGTGATCGTCGTATTCACCGTCAAACAGTAGGTCTTTACGCAGACTCGCGTATTCCTTTTCTAGAGCGATAATCTGGCCTTCGAATTCCCCTAGCAGACTGTCGTCACCAAGGCTCATCAATTCAACCATGTCATTGGTCTGCGCTTCAAGTGTTATCCATGGCTCTACCATGCTACGAATGGCTGCAAGCTGCTTGCTTTTTGCCTGTGCGTCACTGGGGTTGTTCCAGATCTCTGGGGTCGCCATCAGCGCGTCGAGGCGGTCGATTTCAGCTTGCTTGCCGTCAATATCAAGGCGCGCCAAAGCGGCCGCTACTTGTGGCTGAAGTTCATGAAGTCGTTTTATAAGAGGTTGCATCCTCTCTACTATACATGACAACCGTGCTACACTGCCTTATAGCATCATGAAGATAGGCGTATTTGACTCAGGCATCGGCGGACAAGCGGTAGCAGACCGTTTATCAGAGTTGCTCCTGGAAGCCGACATTATCTGTGTCAACGACCATCAACATGTCCCTTACGGCATTCGCACGGCCAACGAAATTATATCCCTGACTATTGCAGCAGTCCAGCCGCTCATTCAAGCGCACTGCGACGCTATCGTCATTGCCTGCAACACTGCCACGACAGTTGCGATTACCCAGCTACGCATCGCCTATCCCGATACTAACTTTATCGGTATCGAGCCAATGATCAAGCCGGCCAGCGAGCTAACACGCACCAAAACAATTGCCGTCCTTGCAACCTCTGCAACTCTAGCGAGCACCCAGTACGGCGACCTCAAAACAACGTGGGCAAAAGATATTGCCGTCATTGAGCCAGACTGCGCATCATGGGCAGCACTTATTGAAGCCGGCCAATCAGACCAAGTGCCAATCGAAGAAACCGTCAACGACGCCATCACGAACGGTGCCGATGTTATCGTCCTAGCTTGTACGCATTATCACTGGCTCAAAGAACGGGCTGAGGATGCCGCCGCTTCTCGCGCGACCGTTCTTGAGCCGTCTGATGCGATAAGCAATCGCATCCTTACTATACTGAGTGATACTAAATAAATTCTTAACGCAACAAAGGTCTAGGCGAGTGCGTTGACCGCCGCGATAAACTGATCGCCACGGTCGGCATAATTTTTGAATAATCCAAAACTAGCCGCAGCAGGACTCAACAAGACAATCGAACCGACAGATGCAAGTTCGCTCGCTCGGCGCACGACAGCAGCCATGGTTGCGTTGTGTATAATTTCGATATCATCGAAGCCAGCATTCTGACAGGCTGCAGCGATCGTCTCGGCCTCATCACCAATCAATAGTACCGTTGCGTCGTGGTAGATCAGTTCTTCAGCGAGCTCACTAAAATCAGAACCTTTCGAAGATCCACCCAGAATGATAACCTTCGGGCCATCAAAGGACTTCAGTGCAGCAATCGCCGAGCTCGGCGTCGTAGCGATGCTGTCGTCGTAGTAGCTCACACCACTATGTGACCCGACAAAAGACAGGCGGTGCGCAAGTCCAGTAAACGCAGCCAACCCAGCAGCAATAACGGCGCTATCCTGGGTGTACTTCCATACAGCGTCAATAGCCGCAATGGCGTTCGTTTGGTTGTGCTCACCCCTTATCTTCAAGACTGATACTGAACAAATTTCTTGTTCGCCGTTGTAAAAAATATCGTTTTCGATATGTGCCGTGAGCTTACTCGGGTAGCCAACTTTTATCGCTGTCGAAAGTGCAGCAATTGACTGAGCGTACTCGTTTTCGCGGTTATAGATCAAAATATCATCCGGCGTTTGATGGCGCGTAATGTTTGCCTTGGCAGCAACATATTCCGCCATATCCGCGTGGACATCGAGGTGTTCTCGCTCAATATACAAGACGACAGCTGTCTGCGGCGACTGCTCGAGGTCCCACAGCTGAAAGCTCGAGAGCTCATAGACAACGATATCATCGGCTTGAATCTGCGCTAGGCAGTCGAGCGCTGGCTGGCCAATATTACCTAGCAGCCAGACTTTACGTCCAGCAGCTTTCAGGATCGAAGCGATCAAACTCGCCGTTGTCCCCTTACCTTTTGAGCCAGTGACACCGATGATGGGCGCTGGGCATTTATCGAAAAATTCATTTGTGCCAGACCAGACCAGACCATTCGTCACAATTTTACGCGGCGCTAGGCCAGCAGTGCGTACAACGATGTCAAAGTCATCGAGTTGCCCAAAGACACCCTTACCGAGCAGTGTTTTCGCACCTACAGGCAATGGATGCGCAGGTACGTCCGCTTCGTCGACAATCGTGACATCGCTATTAGGACGTGCTGTCCAGTATGAGTAATTCGCTTCACCTTCGATGCCATAACCGGCGATTGCAATCTTCATACTGCTTATCTTACTCTGATTTGAAGAGTTTTGTCACCTTTTCGCTGAGACCAACGATCTCTTCGGTGTCACCGCTACTGACAGCTGCAAGTACCCATGTATTTGCATCGACAAAGCTCTGAGTTGTTGCCATGATCTTTTCACGTGTCACGCGGCGGATCAGCTCAGGCACCTTGTCGTAATCTTTAATAAAGTCATCAGCGAAGTAACGGTTAGTATAGAATCCGCTGATCTGCGAAACCGTCTGCGCACCCATTTGGTAACGTCCGAGGCCGAATGATTTAGCGGCATCAATTTCTTGATCGGTGATCTTACCATCAAGGACGGCTTGAATTTCTTTGGCGATAATTTCGAATAGCTCGGGTGCGGTATCATGGTTTACTTGGCCAGAAATGTCCCAAGCGCTGTCGTAAAAGCCAGCACCGGTGTAGGCGCCGACACTGTACGCGAGGCCCTTTGAACGAGCTTTACCAAAGATACGTGAGTGAGTTGTCCCCGTTAGGATGTGGTTAAGGTTGTGCATAGCATCAAGCTCTTCGTCGGACAATTCGCGGGGCACGCTCAGCGTCAAACCAAAGGTGATGTTCGTGGCGTCTTTACGACGAATCACGGTTGGACGCGCACTGCTAAGTTCGTCACGAGGTACTTCAAAACGCTCACCGGTTGGCAACTGGAAGTCATTGAGCTGACGCAGAATTTCTGATTTGCGACCGCGAAGCTTGCCGGCAATCACAAAGCGCATGTTCTGCGTCGTGTGTGTGCGGCGGTGATGTTCACGGATATCAGCCAGTGTCACATTTCCAATGGTGGCGATTGCTTGACGATAGGTCAAGACGTCCTCACCTAGTAGCTGCTGCACGCGTGGCCACAGGATGCGGTGATGGTCGTTGAGGTAGTTCGTTAATTCGCTACGAACATTCCCCTTCTCGGCTTCCATCTCGGTTTCGTTAAACTTCGGCTGCGAGATACTCACTTTTTGGAGTTCCAAAATACGGTCCCACTCAAAGTCAGCGCAGTCAGCTTCATAGACCATCGAAAGATCACTCGTGTAGGCGTTGTGGTAGGCACCGTTTTTCGTGAACTCTGATTCAAAATCATGCTCGGACTTGAACTTGGCATTGGCACCAAAAGCCATGTGCTCCATAATGTGCGCTACTTGTTCGATGTCTTTGCTTTTTGCGTAGCGACTGCCCGCGCGGAACTGAAACTGTGTGCTCATGACGGTGGCGCCGGGAATATTAATCAGCAGGCCTTTAGCGCCATTTTTTAGTTTCACTTCTTCAACGGTATGATTCATTACAGGGTCTCTTAACTACTTACGATATTATTGGTATTGGTTTATTTGCGGCCGGTTTTACGGTTCTGACGTTGACCCTTTTTCTTCTTGCGCTCTTGATTCTTTTTTTGGTTAGCAGCGGCTTTTGTTTCGGCTTTTTTGACGTTAAAGTCGTCGTCACGATTTGATTCACCAGAGGTGATTTCGTTGACACCCTTTTCGACGGCCGATTCGGCCAAACGAGTCAGTTCAGTATCGTACTCTTCCTGTGAGCGTGCGACTGCATCGCGAGCAGTAACGTGTGTTACAGCGCGCAGCACTTCGTCGCGCAGCGTATTTTGCAGGCTATCGAACAATTTCGCAGATTCGCTACGGTATTCAACTAGCGGGTCGCGCTGTCCAACGCTTCGCCAGTGGATACCGTCACGCAGGTGTTGCATGTTTTCAAGGTGTTGCATCCACAGTGTGTCGAGGACTTGTAGGTAGACTTCGCGTTCAACTTTACGTAGCACGTCGGCTTCAAGTTCGGTTTCTTTGGCCTTGTACAGCTTCATAACTTCCTTGATTGCCAGTTCGTAGCGCGCTTTGTCGTTCTTCTCGACGCCAATTGCCTTGAGGCGCTTGTCGTTGAGCGGGAAGATGACTTCGAACTCTTCGTTAAAGAGTTTGTTGTTTTTTGCTGGGACGGCGGTGAGTTCGTGGACCTTTGACTGAATCAAACGTTCGATCTCGTTTTTAATATCGGCACCTTCGAGGATCTTACGACGAATCGTGTAGACGACGCGGCGGTGACGGTTAATGACGTTGTCATACTGAACAACATTTTTACGGATATCAAAGTTGAAGCCTTCGACGCGCTTTTGGGCTGCTTCGAGGGTGTTGCTCACCATACGGTGCTGAATCGGTGTTTCATCGTCCATACCAATACGTTCCATCAGGCCAGCAATTCGTTCGCCCTGGAAGATACGCATCAGGTCGTCTTCGGTTGAGACGTAGAACTGTGTCAGTCCTGGGTCACCTTGACGGCCACCGCGACCACGAAGCTGATTGTCGATGCGGCGTGATTCGTGTCGCTCTGAACCAATAACGACGAGGCCACCGAGTTCAACGACACCTTCACCGAGCTTGATGTCAGTACCACGACCGGCAATGTTGGTCGCAAGTGTAATTGCGCCCTTTTGACCAGCGTTTTTAATAATCTGGGCTTCTCGTTCGTTGTTTTTGGCGTTCAGAATTTCGTATGGGACTTTTGCTTTTTTTAGCCAGTCGGCAATTAATTCATTTTTCGCAATTGAAGCTGAGCCAACTAGGACAGGACGGCCTTCGCTGTGGTATTCAGCGATGATGTCGGCGATTGCCTTCAGTTTGCCTTTTTCAGTCTTGAAAATCAGGTCTTGGCGATCTTCACGCTTGATTGGTTTGTTAGACGGAATCTGGATGACATCGATACTGTAAATCTGTTGGAATTCTTCGGCTTCGGTGAATGCCGTACCGGTCATACCAGAAAGTTTCTTGTATAGGCGGAAGTAGTTCTGGAAAGAAACGGTTGCGAGGGTCATGCTTTCTTGCAGGACATCGACTTTTTCTTTCGCTTCGATTGCCTGGTGGAGGCCTTCGTTGTAACGACGACCTTGCATCAAACGACCAGTGAATTCGTCGACGATGATAACTTCACCACCGCTACTAACAACGTAGTCTTTGTCGCGGCGGAAAAGTGTCTGCGCACGAAGGGCTTGGTCGAGGTGATAGACCGAACGAACATATTCAGGGCTGTAGAGGTTTTTAACACCCAACAGGCGCTGAATCTTGTCCACACCGTCGTCGGTCAGGGCAACCATCTTGCGCTTTTCGTCGAGAACGTAGTCTGCCGGAACAAGTTTGGCCGCAATTTTAGCAAACTGAATATAGCTTTCGGGGTTTTCGGCGGCCGGAGCTGAGATAATCAAAGGAGTTCGCGCTTCATCGATCAGAATCGAGTCAACTTCGTCGACGATTGCATAGTGCAGGTCGCGTTGGCGGAGCAAGTCTACTTCGTTCACCATGTTGTCGCGCAGGTAGTCAAAACCAAACTCGTTATTGGTGCCGTACGTGACATCGGCAGCATATGCTTCCTTGCGAGTGACGGGACGAAGGCGCTTCATGTGAGGGTCATCGTGGCTCTCGTTGTCGTAGTTGGCGTCGTATTGGAATGAGGCTTCATTAATAATAACGGCGGTTGTCAGACCAAGGAAGTCATACAACTCACCCATTTCGCTGGCGTCACGCTGGACAAGGTAGTCGTTCACACTGATAACGTGTACACCCTTTTCTTCAAGGGCATTCAAAAAGACCGGCAAGGTTGCGACAAGTGTCTTGCCTTCACCAGTTTTCATCTCGGCAACGTTACCTTCGTGCAGCACCATACCACCGACAAGCTGCACGTCGAAGTGGCGCATCTTTAGGACGCGAGTACTGGCTTCACGTACCAGTGCGAAGGCATCAGGAAGCAGTGCGTCCAGTGAGCCGCCTTTTTTCTGAAGTTGCTTTTTCAAGATTGCTGTTTGCTTTTGCAAATCAGCCTTTGACATATTCTTGTACTTGTCTTCAAGCGCATTAATAGCGACGACTTTTTTTTGCAGTCGCTTTAGTGTCTTTGCCTGTGGGTCACCAAAGATTTTGGTGAGCGCACCTTGCTTACTAATCATTATGCACCCCCGCCTTTCAGGAAATAGTTCGGTCTCATTGCTTTGCCTACTATTATACGATTTTAGGGGGTGGGAAACAAGGCGTATCTAGAGTTCGGATTGAGCTGGCTTGCGCCGGCTAAGGAGTCGGCGATTACCAACGTGTGCGATTGTCGATTGCTTGTACTTTCGTAGCTGCGCAATCAATTTTGCTTCAACGATATCCACCGCGGCAAACATATTGACTGTCGAGTCTTTCGCTGTCAGTCGCTTGTCGGGCACGTTAAGAATGATCTCTGCTTCGTATTTATTACCGTGATCACGATTGACTTGTTTAAGTTTGACGTCTGCCGTGACGCTCTTACGAGCATGGCGAGGTAGGTATCGATCCAGTCGTGCGATTTTACGCAGCACGTACTTCCTAGTAGGATCCTCTACAACATATTTGACGCCGACGATATCTATTGATGCTATCATCTACCCTCCGTTTCCTTTAGGTTTGTGTACATCTTATTATACTCCATTAATACCGATGGAACGGCGCAAATATAAACGAAATCACCCAAGCAAACGGCTTCGCTCCGGGTTCGATAAGGGACGAGAGTAGCTAGAGAATTTCTTTGTTGCCAAGGTATGGCTGAAGGACTTTTGGAATCCGGATTTTGCCTGATTCGTCTTGGCCGTTTTCGATAACGGCGATCATGGCGCGACCCAAGGCGAAGGCGGTGGCATCGTTAGTATGAACGAGCTCTAGTTCACCTGATTCGCGGCGCACGCGGGTGTTAAGGCGGCGTGATTGGTAATCAGTCATGTAGTCTGCGGTATGAGTCTCGCGGTACTGCTGCTGTCCAGGAAGCCACGCTTCCATGTCAATGCCACGGGCATTTGGCTTGCCGATGTCAGCGGTACATTTTTGGATCACGCGGTATGGTAGTTCAAGTTGGGTTAACAGATATTCTTGAATCGCAACCATCAGGAAGTGCTCGTTAAGGCCATTTTCGGCTGTCGAGAAACTTTCCATTTCGAGTTTGTCGAATTGGTGCATGCGAAGGATACCTTCCATGTCTTTGCCATAGGTACCAGCTTCACGGCGGAAGCTGGTTGCATAGCCAAGGTAACGAATCGGCAAGTGTTGCTCGTCGATAATTTCACCTGCGTGCATACTGCCCATGACGTGCTCGGCACTCCCCTGCAGCCATAGGTCGTCGTCTTCTAGCTTGTAACGGTCGTCACGAGGCTCTAATCGGTCCATTGCGTCGTAGAGTTCAGTCCGGATCATCAGTGGCGGCAAGACGGGTGTGAACGGCGTATCGACAGCATCGATACCCGCATCGGCCGCAATCTTAGCAATCACCTGTTCGTCACTCAGGCTATTAATCACAAACTGCACAATCGCAAATTGCAGTTTCACAAGGTCGCCCTTTAAGTACGCGAAGCGACTACCCGCAACCTTGGCGGCGCGTTCTTTATCCAGCCAGCCGCGTTCGTTAGCAATCTCGGCGTGGTTGCGCGGTGCAAAATCAAAGATGGTTGTTTCACCAACGGTTTTAGCGACGACGTTTTCGTCCTCCGAAGCTCCAACTGGTACGTCAGGGGTAGCCATGTTTGGTACTT